>OGWB01000101.1_pt1 | contig 9738 bp, 18 predicted proteins | sample 1575961 | NCBI WGS metagenome assembly OGWB01 (sample SAMN07581556, study PRJEB24739) | freshwater metagenome | place: Singapore | collected 2015-04 | reverse complement strand
GTTTCCCAGTCACGATACGTTTCAGCAAGGTGGGTGGGGTGTCTGCCGCCCGTATCCGCCCAGGCGTTCGCCGCCCCCGTGTATGCCTTGCCGCTTCATTCGGTGCGATATAATAAGACAATAATACGCGCAACATATATATAAGGAAGGAAACAAGATAAGCGACGTAATGAGCTGTAATGAGGTGACGAGGTGACGAGGTGACGAGGATAACCGGCAGGCGCTGAGGTAAGCAGGCAGGGGCAACCGCAATGGAGACAGGCGCGCGGCTGTCCTGTTTATTTTACATTTTACTTTGGGGCGACGGGATCAGGTGACGAGGTGACGGGGCGCGATTAAAGTTGTCTCCACCCCGTGGAGAAAGTAGACTAACCCATTGAAAATCAAGGCTTAAGCATTCGGACACCATGCAAGTACAGTTAATGCAAGGGCTAAAAGCACCCAGACACGAGGGCAGAGAGAACCAGGAAAGCGGGAAAGCGGAGAGGAAACAGGGAGAGATATTGTGTAACTCGTTGATTTTCAAGGGGTTAGGTTTGTTTTGGGGTAACCCGCGATAAGGTGAGGCTATACACGAGCGCGCACGAGAGGCTTATTTACTTGTTTACTCTTTTGCTCTTTCTTTATTCTTTCTCTTTGGTGTGAGGATATACGCGAAGTCCCCCGCGCCCAGGTCCCCCCTTTCGCTCCATTTCGTTAATACTAAATTTTTGATCTTAAAACGTGAAACAGGCAGAACGCCCCCGACCCTCAAATATACAACAAATCCCGAAAAAACATATACACAAAAAACATATATTCGCTCTAAAACCCTTGTAAATAAAGGGATACAGAATTTTAACATATTTTAACTTTTATATTCGGGATACCTGCCGTATGTTTGTCCCGTTAAACCAATAAAACAAATTATTTATGTCACACAAAACAGAAGCCGCCCTATACGTGGGCACCTATTCAAAGTACAACAACGGCAGCATTGCGGGGCAGTGGGTTAAATTATCCGACTACTCCGACGCCGCCGAATTCCTTGAATATTGCAAGGAGTTACACAAAGACGAGGAAGACCCGGAGTTAATGTACCAGGACTGCGAAGGAATCCCCGACCGATTTTACTCCGAGTGCATGAGCGAGGAAGAGCTGCAAGAGCTTTATGATTTTTTAGACATGGATGACGACGACCGCGACATGTTAGAAATGTATATCGAGGCAACCGGCGACAGTTCGGCGACATTGCGCGACGCTCAAGACGCATTTCACGGAACGGCAGACAGTGAGGCGGAATTTGCCGAACGTATAGCGGAAGAGTGCGGAGAAATACCCCGCGATTTGCCGCGCTGGATCGTTGTAGATTGGGAAGCTTCATGGAACTGCAATTTGCGACACGACTACAATACCGCAACACACGATAACGGCACAATTTACTTTTTTCTAAATCACTAAAACAAACGGGCGGCGACCTACAGCCGCCCTATTTTTTTACCAATAACACAAAAAACATGATACACGCACGAGGTTCACAATACTTACTCAATACCCCTGCCGGTCACGTTGTCGGCACGTTCAAGGGCTACAAAGAAAGCCCGTCAGGACTTTTACTAAAGTTCGCAATACCAGGAGGAGAACAAATTTTTACCAAATACGACGTAATCAAAAAAATTTAACACCATGGAACGCATAAAAAATTTATTCGAGGGCGAACGATACGACGCCAAAAACATTACCAACAAAGGATACAAAAAGATACCCGAAGAAGTATTGAGAGACATCGAGACCAACGGCGCAACCCTCGAAAAACTTCGAGACCTTCAAACGCCCGTTTTTAAGTATAAAACCCAAATAACAATACACGGAAGTTTTCCGGAAGTTTCGGGCGGCTATCTGGGCGGCTATAAGTCAATAATACAAAATAAAAACAAAAGTATTGGAGTCAAGTGGAACGCCATCGACCACGATAAAAAAACGCGCATATACAAATACATAAAAGAGGTTCTAAAATATTCAATACAGCGCAATAGTAAAGAATTCTTTGTGTACAAGAAAGGGGAATATCTAAAAAACCAGGATCAATACACCGAAGAACTGGAAAGAGAAAAAAACAACCTTGCAAAAATCAACAAGAATTTATTTTACGGCAATTTCGGGGTATTTCTTAGCCGCGACTTTTTTGGGCAGTTTTTGGTCAGTTATATAAACATAGGCGGAATTTACGAGGAGAATGTACCGGCGGCAGTGCTAAATATAACGGGCAAAACAGTTCAAGAAATAGAATTGATGATATCAGAACGCGAAACAGCCGAGAAACTGAAATGGGAAAAATACCACGAGGAGCAGAAAAAAGAGCAAGAAAAAAGAGACGCCGCCGCCGCTATATTGCTCAAACCCGCGAAAGAGGAAATATTGAAAATTTGCGACTTAAAACAAGGGCAAATTTATGACGGGCTAATTGTATACACGTTGCAACCAAATACAGAAAGGGGAGAAGTCAATGTAAAAGCAACCAAATACACCAAAAAAGAAAGAGAAAAGAAATTCCGGCGGCAAGAAGTATACACAACACTTGGCAAACTTTCAGAAGTAGAATTCCTGGGCAGTAGATGGGAGATAACTAAAACAGAATTTTCTGGATATGTAATGAAGTCAGAAAAGAGACCAGAAGAAAAACCATTGCCAGAAGTTAAAGATTTTCAGGTGGTACAATACTCAGAAAAATGTATAGCAATTTTCGGCGACACAAAACCGATAAAAGAAAAATTGAAAGCAATCGGCGGAAAGTTCAATCCATACTTAACACACAACGGAGAAAGGGCGCCGGGCTGGATACTGCCAACAAGTAAAAAAGAACAGCTAACTAATTTAATTTAATCAACAAAGGGGGCGCGCATCTTCAACGCGCAATAAAAACCAGTACAATGAAAATGATACTAATTTTATTCGCCCTGCTGAAATTCGAGGCGATGAAGCACACCGGCGAAATTATCCAGACAGACACCCACGAAGGAAGGGGGACCTACACAATAACGATTGAAGGCAAAAAGATAGAACACGCCTACAAAGAGGAAGTGATCAACTACCTAGTAACGCACGAATTTACCTACAATGAAGATTTAACACTATTTAACAATTAACAAACAAAAAGTAATTTAATTTAGCAAATACAAAAACCAATAATTTATGAAACATTACACAATAACAGGCTACAATCGTAGCAACAAGGCACAAATGACACTCAGCTATAACGCTGATGAACTAACAGTAAAGACGGCAGAAATAGCAATGAGAAGAATTCAGAACTTCTTTGCCGCGCCATTGCGGTTCGAGATAACAGAAGTAAACCAATAACAATTAAATACAAAAACTTATGCCCAATCACGTTACAAATGTCTTGACTATTGAGTCAGCACACGAAGAATTCATCATGGACTTCATTAAAGGAAATAACGAGTTCATTGACTTTAACACAATTCATCCAATGCCAGAGGACCTGAGAAACACAACGAGTCCGACGCGCATAGTAACCCCCGAAGAATTTGCCAAACAAACGCCCGACACCTGGAACAAAGGGATCACCGAGCGGATGAGCAAAATGTTTATGATTAAATACGGCGCTGATAACTGGTACGACTGGGCAACACGCCATTGGAATACAAAGTGGAATGCATACGACACAGGAGTAACAGATGAAGGAGACATTCAATTCAGCACCGCGTGGAGTACACCCGTCTCAATAATTGAAAAGCTCAGTATATTGTTTCCAGACGACGTATTCAGGGTAAAATTCGCAGACGAAGACATCGGCTATAATTGCGGAGAATACACCTACCAAAACGGAGTAATGATTGAAGCCTATGAGCCAGAATTCGGCTCGGACGAGGCAATCAAATTCGCTCAAGAATTACAAGGACTAAACTACGAAGAAATATGACAATAAGAGAAGCCAAAGAGACGTTGAGACGCGCAGGGTACCACGTCGAATCCATGTGGCATATTGACGACGTAATGAGTAGGCACAACGTAGACTCGGAAACAGCCCACGCAATTTTGTCTGAAGCCTTGGAAGTAACTTTATCAGAAACAATACAAACCATAAACACAATAGCACATGATTTTAATTTTAGACTACCAGAGCAAACTAAATGAAGTGATTCACACGCCAAAAGACATTGAATTCAGGACGTTTGAAAATCTTTGCAAAGCCCACAATCTTACATGGGCGAAGAGCGGAGACCTATACACCGCCGGTTCAATAGCAGAGCAAAAAGAAATAATACTTAAAAACAAATAAAAACAAACAACATGGGATTCTTTAGCTTCAAAACACAAGACACTGGCAAGAGCATTGCCAACACTTACAGCACATGCAGGACCTTCAAGGTATACATGCACGACGACAAGGGTAATGTATGGCAAGAGGACAACTACCAAGGCTATGGAGACTTTGGCGGCAAGGACTACTATCAACTTGTTGCCGAGATGAACGGACTCAAGGATAGGATCGAGGCTATCGCAAAATGCTTCGATGGCTCGGACATCAAACACCCTAACTTAACCGAAGTTAGTTCGTGGACATGGACGCCAGACGCCCCGGAGGTATGTGAATTTCAAGGGTACTTTTATTAAACTTAAAATTATGAAGATAGAACTTAAAAACACAACCTACAATATCGCAATCAGCGAGGAGACAATAATGTTCAGTGCCGACATATACGTCGATGGAGTTCGCGCCGCCCACGTCCATAACCACGGGACTGGCGGGTGCAACCACATACGCGAATACGAGGGCATGAAAGAGAGGCTAGAGGCTGCCGAAAGGTTTTGTCTGGATATGCCGCCCGCAAATTACATGGACTACACGATTAACATGAACCTCGATCTCTACGTTGATGAATTATTACACAAATACATGATATTAACACAAATAATATGAAATACACAGTTACCCAGCGCATTGAGAGGGAGTTCTCAATCGACGCACCAAAATTCTACAAAAGAGATTATCATTTGTATGCAATGTACAAAGCAGTTATCCCGCATGGCGAGGAAGTGACAATCATTTCCATCAGCACATCAGGGCAAACTAAATCCTTCTTTTTAAGCAAAAGAACGGATAAGTTCATCGACCACGAGACCACACAAGCCATGACCTCTGGAGACTATACCGAGATAACGGAAAAAGAATTCAGGGAAGGGGTATCCGAGATAGCAAGCGGACTGACTGACAAGCTGATAGAAAAACTATGACCAAAAGACAAATGCTATGGGTTGTCGCCATTTCGGTGGCGGCAGCCCTTTTACCTTTACTAAGATGAATTTATTACATTACAAACTACTTTGCCCGCATTGCGATGATCATTTCATTTTCAAAATATGCGACAAATACGCCTGCGAACATGGCATGGACGAGAACGGAGAATGTACGCTCTATGATGAATTCTACCAGGAGGCAGAAAAAAGACTCTGCATTGAAGAATGTCAGGAATGTATTGAAGATGAAAAATTCCACGAAAAATACGGACTATGAAATATCTTCAAAATGTATTTTTTTTTCTTACAATACCCCTAATGTATTGGCTCGCCACGTCTATATTTAAGGATAATTTAGACGAGAATAGCAAGAAAATCAACAAGTTACACTAAATTTACAAAAGCTATGACACGCATCTATCAAATGAATGATGGCTATGAAGTTCTGAAAGATAACGGAGAACTTTATGCAATTAAGAAAACAAACCGGTGGCACTCCAGGTTTATAGGAAAGTATAAAGACTACAAAAGCCCCGGCAGATTACTCCCTTCCATTCCCAATGAAGTCAGAGTATTATTCTATGACATCCAGAGGAATGAGAAGAAAATTGACGCAGATCGATTCCACAATAAAAGGTTCGCCTCATGCATCCGGACAATACAAAACGAACTGGTTGAAGTTCAATCCGATGTAGTTCACCAGGAGGACGACACCTGCAATTTAGTTTTGTGGACAGATCACGCAGTTATCGGTGAGTACAATTACCCATCGGAAGAACACGCCATTGAGGACATTGAACTAGCAAACGACATTTCAAACTTAACAATTATCTACCAATGAATTGGAAACTAGACCAGTTGTGGAACGAGTGTGTATACTCCCCGCAACGAGACTTACAACCGAGGGACTACTGTTATGCCTCGGAAATCGGACAACCCCTCGTCGATAGATGGCTGAGGATGAAGGCGGTCACGCCAACAAACCCGCCCAACATCCGCTCGCTCAGAAAGTTCGAGGCTGGAAATCTTGTCGAATGGGTGGTCAGGTTCGTTCTTGAAAGAGCCGGTATAATCCAAGAGACACAAGAAAGGGTCATGCTAGAGTATCCAGACCTACTTAAAGTATCAGGCAGACTTGACTTCCTTGCTGGGGGGCAAATAGACCTCGATAAAGCAACCAAAGACATATCGAAGTCCTATCTACCCGAAAGCATCCAAGCATCGTCTCTATTCATCGCTAATAAGCTATACGAGGCATACGGAGACAAGCCGTTAAGCACAAAGGTTCTTGAGGTCAAGTCTTGCTCCTCGTTTGTGATGGATATGCTTGAGAGAAACGAGAAGCCGATAAGCCACCACAGACTCCAGTTGTTTACTTACATGAAGGGACTGGGACTGTCGGGGGAACTCGCCTACATCTGCAAGGACGACCTACGAATGATATGCTTTCCGCTTTACCCTTCCGAACAGCTTGAGGCAGAGTACAAGAAAGACCTTGAGAAGATTACTAAATACTACCAGTCAGACGAAAGACCGCCCCTTGAGGATGAGATAACATTCGAGGACGGAAGGTTCAAGAAGAATCTGGGCATCGAGTATTCGTCATACCTTCAAATGCTATACGGATACGAGACGCCAAGAGATTACTCGGACGCGGTCAAGTCGAAGGTGGCAAGGTGGTCACGAGTAATTTCAAGATATGCCAAGGGAGATAAAATAACAGCCAAGAACGAAGAGGTCAAGAAGGAGATTATATCCGCAGGGTATGACTGGGACTACCTCATGATCGCGGCACAACCATTAGAAGAAGAAGAAATATGAAATACGAAACATTTTTATCAATCACGCTCCATCTACAAAAGGCTTGGAGAATGTCTGGCGCGGCTTATGACATTGGGATAGACATAACAGAATTCACAGAACCCGAAAATCATGTCATTCACACCTTACTCAAGGAAATAATGACCGAGGAGGCTCTCGACGACTTCAGTTGGTTCATGTATGAGAAGGGTTACATCGAAGGGAAACTTAACCCAGACATGAAGTCTTGGGACAAAGAAGGCAACGAGATACTCAGGACGTTTGATGAACTCTACGAGCATATAGCAAAGATGGGCGGATTCAAAACTCGGACAAATGAAGCACAACGCAATAATAACGACACAAGGATCTCTTAGGATATCAAACAGACCGCTGTTTGAGGAGGAGATACGCTCAATGTCTAGGGATAAAGACTACCCTGTAACAATTGAGGTCAAACCAAGAAAAGTATATCGAAGCCTCCCAATGAATAGTTACTACTGGGGTGTCGTGGTCGCGATGATTAGTGAAAGGCTGAGGGAACTCGGGCATGACGTGGACAAGGACTTGACGCACGAGTTTTTGAAGGGGAAATTTCTTTACACCGAGATGATTACAGACACAGAGGTGGTTAAGATTCCTAGGAAGACAAGTGAACTCACAACGACGGAATTTGAGGAATATGTTGAGATGGTTAAACAATTTTCTGCTGAAACCTTGAACATTTTTATTCCTGACCCTAATGATGATGAAGTTCTTGATGCATGACTCATAACTTTAACACGTTGGCATGTTGGGTTTTTCAAAAGAAAAGAAAGAGAAACCAAACAAGTCACGAGAAGAAACGAAAGAGAAAGAAAAGAAAAAGCTCCCCCTCATGAAAAACAAACAATCCCGCCCCGCAAAGGGGCAGTTGCCTGATCCAACATTCTCTCAAATGAAGTTTGCCTATCGCACTACCTGGGCTGACGTAGATGGGAGTAAAACGAATTCGATAGGCAAAAAGAAAGCCCCGTCTGGAGTCCGAGGCTTGAGCAAAGGGTTTTTATTCCTTTTCCCTCGCCTTCCGAAGCTCCAGACATCGGAAGAAGAGGTGAGACAAATGTACAACAGTCAAATAGTAAAAGTCAAATGTTAATAAACAAAAATTAAATTTATGCCAGACATCACAATGTGCAGGGGTAGAAACTGCCCACAAAGTCAAAACTGCTATCGCCACACCGCGACGCCATCGGAGTGGGGACAATCCTATTTCCTAAGTGAACCATTCACGGACAAGGGTTGCCAACACTTCTGGGAAAATAATTTATCAAAAGACAAAGAAAAGTAACACACAAGCACTATATTTGCCAATATGATACACATACAATCCAAACCAATAGCAAAGACCGAGACGTTTCTTGGTCGCATAACAATGGCTGTACCTAACGTAAATCAATTATCATGGGACTTCAAACTAATCAGACACACCAACGGCACGAACAGAGACGAGGTTATCGTGAATACCGATGGGATGGACGAGCGAATTGCCGCAGACGTTCAGACCTTAATCGCGGAGACGGTACTGGCCAACATCAAGGTAGAACAAATAACTTGGAAGTAATTGGCGAAGGCGAGGAGTAGAAGATGTAAGATATGTAAGACGGACTTCATCCCGTCCTATAGCACCCTGCAAATGACTTGCTCAGAGGCGGCTTGTATTCTTGCTTGGGCGGTAAAAGCCAAAGAAAAGAAAGACAAGCGGGAGATTAAGGCAATGCGGGAGAAGAACAAGAGCATATCCCAATGGCGCAAGGAACTCCAACAAATCTTCAATACTTACATCAGGCTCAGGGACAAGGGAAGACCTTGTATATCGTGCGGGAAAGCCCTACAAGGCAAGTACGATGCCGGCCACTACTACTCCGTTGGGTCCTACCCCAACCTTCGTTTCCATGAGTCCAATGTCCACGGTCAATGCGTCACTTGTAACCAACACAAGCACGGCAATCTCCTCGAATACAACGAGGGTATAGTAAGGCGAATAGGCAAGAATAAACTCGAGGAATTGAAGTCAATAAGGAACGACAGACTAAGCCTTCCCCTTGACATGATAAAGGAGAAAATAGAGCATTACAAATCGTTAGTAAACCAAATGAAATGACCACGGTAAATTCAATAAGCGGAGGCAAGACATCAAGTTACATGGCGGTTCATCATCCAGCGGACGTCACCTTGTTTGCATTAGTTACCATTGAGGACGAAAGATGCAAGCCAAAGGACGATGGACTTATACGAAGGGTTTCCGATAAGATAGGCAGAGAGTTTATTGCCACGGCAGAAAGCGACAAGACATTGAAGGTTGTCCTTGACTTAGAGCAGATGATTGGGAAGGAAATAATATGGCTTGTTGAGGATAGTTTCGAGGGAACAATAAGAAGGCAAGGCGGAATATTACCGAACATGATGCTCAGGTTCTGCACCCAGAAGATGAAGATGAAGCCCATCTTTGACTATTGCCATAACAACTATGGAAAGGTCTTGATGAGTATCGGATTTAGATACGATGAAATTGAGCGTTCTTATCGCCAAAATAATAAGTTCAAGACCGTTGTGGGCAAACACCCGTCTGGCAGAAATAAGTGGGCTGAAATCGAATGGAGAGAATGCAGATACCCTTTGATTGAAACAAAGACAACACACTACGAGGTCAAGACC
>OGWB01000100.1_pt1 | contig 9776 bp, 9 predicted proteins | sample 1575961 | NCBI WGS metagenome assembly OGWB01 (sample SAMN07581556, study PRJEB24739) | freshwater metagenome | place: Singapore | collected 2015-04 | reverse complement strand
CAAGTGCCGTAATTCCATGAGATTCAAATCTTTTCAGTAAATAACCACGACCGCATCCTAGCTCAAGAATAGATGACGGATTTTCTTGCATGAGAGTATTGAAAACAATCCAGTTCGTTGGATGATCCAGCCATTGTGCAGCATGACTGTGAAGCTGCCAATATTTAATTTAAGTTTACCATTACCGGCGGGAACGGCGAAAGGCAAAGAACCATCAACTATTTCATCATTGCCTAGAAAATATTGATTTTCCCAATTCAGCTTTAACTTATTCGTGTCAACTGAATGTATGCCTCTTTTGCATACACGATTTGCTTCTTTTAATACTTGTGGAATAATTTCAGGATTCAAGTAGTCAAGGACACCTTGAGAAAAACACAGATCAAATTGCTTGTCCTCAAATGGCCAAGGAATTTGTCTAATATCAATTTTTTGAACTGCATTTGTGACTCTTGTGAGCCAACAATGGTCAGAAATCTCTAATCCAAGTGCCGTAATTCCATGAGATTCAAATCTTTTCAGTAAATAACCACGACCGCATCCTAGCTCAAGAATAGATGACGGATTTTCTTGCATGAGAGTATTGAAAACAATCCAGTTCGTTGGATGATCACGATAAAATCCTGTGTTTTCTCCGTAAAAATTCATATTATCAAAATATTCACGGTCAAACTTAATTTCACCTGTTGTTTTTTGTACCTCTATTATCATGTCTGTGCCTAAAGCCCCATGTGGCACAACAATAACATTTCTAAATCCTGCTTCTGTCAAAAGCTTGATTGCATACCTTGGATTAAGACTATTACGATGCGTGTTTTCTGGATAATCTTGGTCACCAAATATAATGCAGGAACAATCATCGTTCCATTCATCATGATTCAAGACATATTTCATTTGTCTTTCTGTGTTTGCAGTAATGAATACTGCTTTTCCATTCTTCTTCAAAATCCTGAAAACTTCTGAAATAAAAAGTCTTACTTTACGCCAGCTAAGATGTTCGATGCAGTAGCAACTGAATACGCCATCATAATCTTCATCTTTAAGTGGCAAAACATCGTTAAAATCAGCAACAATATCAATGTTTTCGCCAGACCTAACATCAAGATTGGGACGGAAATATGGCCTGTTGCCACCGCCCAATTCGATGACTTTATGTTGTGGTGTAAATGGGATAGTGTAACTCATGACAATAGCTCCTTCCAAACATTAAGGTAAAGCGGTTTTACCTTTTCCCAAGTATATTCTTTTGACCTATATTCTGCGTTTTTGGAAAACTGCTCTCTCAAATTTTGATTTTTTCTTAAATTGTCAATACATTCGGCAAGTAATTTAGAATTACATTTGTTGAAGACAAGTCCGCAATCTTCAACCACATCACTAGCACCAGCGCCATCACTAACTACAACAGGTCTACCTGCGCTCATTGCCTCAAGAACTTCAATCCCAAATCCTTCTGTTGCGCTAGGTTGCACATATAATGAACATGAATTGTAAAAATCTTCAACAGAATCCACCCAACCCTCAATGCTGATATTGCCTTTTCCAAAATGCCTAATGAGAGGCATGAGCATAGGAGTTTGACTTCCAGCCAAACTAAGAATAGCATCATGGTAATTCAGTATCGACCATGCCTCGATAAGATATCGAATACCCTTATCTGGACCACATTGTCCCAAATATCCAACTGTGAATGTTTTAGGAGTTCTTTTATTTTTTACTGGTTCATGACCATGTGGAATAATCGTAGTTTTTTGAATTCCATATCTGTTGTTAATTTCTTGTGCAATCTTAGAAGGGCATATCACTAAGTCCGATTTCTTATAAGAAGAAATGTACCTCTCAAACAAATCTTTATTGTTCAAATGTGGAAAATTAAAATTCATTTTCAAACATTGAAATTCACTCCTGCTCACATCGACATCATGTGCCGCTACTGTATAGGTCACCTTTACGCCAGAATCCTTTAGCTTCTGAACAAGATTGGGGAAAGTACCACCATAGAAATGTGCAAGTTTGTATGTCGAAAAATCTTGCCCAAGTAGTGCTTTTTCTGCGTCAAATGGATCGGGTGTGGATTCAGGATTAAGAACATCAACCGAACCAAGGGTCGTCAATGCTTCCAATTCATATTTCGTGACCTGTCCTCCACCTGTGATAGAGCCAATTCGATCATTTGTCACATATAGGAACATTTTACTTCCTCAACTTGAGAAAACATGAAATATGAGGCAATCCTTTTGTGTTCAAAATCGCTTCATTTAGAGTTATTGGATCGCCTGCTTTTAGAACCTTACCATTGATTGTAATTTCTTCACAAACACCAAGGCTGAATATTTCTGTTTGAAAATCTTGGATTATTCTGTCTAAGAGATTGGCCCAATCATAAACACGCCAATGAGGTTTTTTTTCTACAAACTTGCCTCCAAAAGGAGTAGTCACATAACAAGTTCCACCGGGCTTCAACAAATCGTAAATATAACGCATGGCTAGAACATCATAAAAATCATGCGTTCTGCCTTCTTCGTAAGTGTTTAGACCCAAATGTTCTATGGCAGAAATAATGACGGCAGAATCAAAAGTGCCAATATTTTCACGAAGCCATTCTGGTGGCATTCTGCAAAAATCTGCTTTGATATGATTATAAATTGGTTCTTGATCGCAATCTCTTAAATCAACTCCTGTGACATTGAAACCACTTTTTGTTAAAATACTTGAAATTGGACTGTGTTGAGAGCCAATCTCAAGGATTTTTGCTCCTACTGGTTCGTCAAAATCACGAAAAAATAAATCCGCTTCAGGATCAAATATTTTATATTCTTCTTTTATTTGTTGAGGAATTATCATATATCCCAAACTTTCAAACAAATAGTTGCAAGAATACAACCACCGGGAAATTTAGCGGTATAATACTTGTCATCTTGAAAACCTGATATTCCAAATAATTGGAGGATTTCTGCTCCATCTTCTGGCTTCATGTAGAAATCAAATTGTGTCTCTCCCGGCTCCAATACAATGTCAAATGTTAAATAAAATTCTCCGCCTTTTTTCAACATATTGAGCATATTGCCAATACATGCGAACCTTATGTTTTTATCTTGAATATGTTCAAGAACTGATAAGCAATAAATTTTGTCAAATTTTTCTTCTGTCCTGAGGCTTTCTATTGTGCTGTTGTAAAACTCAATGTTTTTGAAACCAAGTCTTTCAGCGGATTTAATTGACTTATCAAGGTAGTCTTGGTTCATGTCAATAGTGACTACCTTTTGACACCTTTTTGCAAGAGCATACTTAAAAACGGCATATGCTCCTCCTGCATCAAGACAAACATCAGTAGGCTTCAAATTACTGTGACTAAGTGCCCAAGGATATTCATATTGTCTGCTCCAATGCAAACTGGTGAGGCTCGTATTGGAAATTTTGTAATTTAGAGAAGCTTCTTCTTCTGGCACAAATTCACAACATTCAGGGCATTGAATGTCGTAACTACAGAATTCCCTGAGCAAATTTACATCAGGACAACCATAAGCATAAGAAATATGAATTCTCACCAGCCACCTGTGTCTATTGCTTCAAAACATAGTTCTTCATAACGATTAACCATGTTTTCATAGGAAAATTGCATCGCCCATTCCATGCAGCGTTCTGGCTTTATCGAAGAAACTGCATCGCTTTTGATAAGTTCTTGCATTTCATCTTGCGTATTTACCAAGAAACCTGTTTCGCCATGCTTGATAGTTTCTTTGCAAGCACCATGATTCCAAGCAATAACTGGCATACCGCAAAGTTGTGCTTCGACAGGAGCAAGTCCAAATGGCTCACGGAATAGCATATTCGGGTGAAGAAGAGCCTTATTTGTATTGAACCAAGTAACGCACTCATCACGATTCTGATGTCCAACATATCGTAAATTTGGCGAAACGCTACAAGTTTGTTTGACTCTGTTAAGAAGGTCTGGTTCTCCTGTAATCTTGTCATCTCCCACAAGATCAAGTTCAATCTTGCATTTGTTAGCCACATCTACTGCGATGTGTGGTCCTTTGATTGTGCTAATCCTTGCAAGGAAAAGGTAACGATTATTTCTTTTCAATCCTGTATTTTTATAAAAACTTGTATCAACACCGTTGTATGAAACCCTTGAGGCGCACTTTAGGTGAGCAGAGCAGGCTTCTGATTGGTCTTTTGAAATACAAACAAAGTTAGGAAAAGGAACAGGTGGTGCGCTGTTGTACATCGTTTCAACTGGCGCATGAAGAACACCGAGAATAGGTTGTGGAAGTTTGCCTTCCATTTTCAAAATATAAGACCATTTCTCCCAACTATGATCGATGATTACATCAAAACTAGGTAGTTTTTGCCAATAACCCGAATAGGCTTGTCCTTCTGGCTCATATTGTGTTGTTTCGTGAATTTCACAGCTACTTGTTGAGCCTCTGGGGGCAACAAGCATTACTTCATGACCTTTTGCTTTAAGACCTTCCGCTATCTGCCATGCTAACATCTCTAGGCCAGAGTAACCCTTTGGAGGACAATGCAGAACGGTGCTGGATATAACACAAATTCTTAACTTTTTCATTGGAGTCGTTGGCAAGTAGGTAAGTTTCATTAGGCTTTGATCTCCAATGGTTTGAAGGTTCCGCCGATGCTGCTTTCACCAAAACCGGCATGGCGACATTGAATTCCTGTATCAACATAAATTTTGTAACCGTGGTTTCTTGCGTGTTTGCAGAATGTGAAGTCTTCGCTTGTTCTTTCAAGATGGGGCAAATCAGTCCTGTCACAACGCCATTCAAACCAACGGCAACGGGCACTTAAAGGTTGAAGGCTATTGAGGACATCACGATGAATAAGAAGGCAACCAGCACCCACATAATCGACTTCAATTAGGTCAGGAGCATTGAATTCTCTTATCCATTGAGGTCCGTGTTCTGAATCACGAAGCATGACAGGAACAATTGGCTCGTATCTTCTGTAATACAAACCGCTTACAATAGGTTTTTTATGATTTAGAAGCCTCATAACGGCATCTGGTGGAGGAATAACATCATCATCAAGAAAAAAGAGCCATTCCCAACCTAATTCAAGGAGTTTTTGACAACCTGTGTTTCGTGCATGGTCGAAGGGCATACCGGAAAGTCCGGTTATTGCCCCCGGAATTTGCAGATTTCTTAGACCAAATGCCCAAGCAACACTTGCCGATTCTCTTGTTAATATGCAGCAAAGAACTCTATTTTGATTGATTAGTTCCCATGATCCCGGCATAAATTATGCTCTTTATGTTTTTGACAATATTGTCATTTACATTATAATGTTGTATGAGCAATTTTCAAAAAATTTATTTTACCAACAATCAACCTGAATTTCAAAAGGAGTCTTTTATGAATGAAGTAGTTCCAATAGATGAGCGTATTGAAAATGTTATGCAAGCCATCAAAACGATGGAGGATGCATTCCTCGAAATTCAACAGCCAAGAACAGCATATGTTCTTGAAAAGTTTGTTGTGGGACAACATGATACATTAGAGACACAATATGCTCAATGCGTTTTAGAGCTTCAGATCAAATATGATAACCTTCGTCGTGCAAAACTGAATAAAAGAAAGATTGAAATCAAGATTAAAGAAGCTGAAGACAAAGGCACGGAATTAGAGCAAATTGAAGCCGATCTAATGCGTATTGATCTTGAAGAACAAGATCGTGCTGTCTTGGGTGCTTTGCGTGAATTTGAGGCACTTTATAAGATTTGGCAAAGTTTCCCGAAGAAGTTTACCCGTGCCGAACTTGACGCAGGACAGGAGAATTACTGGCGTTTGCGCCTTGCTCGACAAGCCCAACAAGATTTGCAGGCAACAGGTCGTATTGGAGTTGGAAATAATGAAGCACTTCGCCAGATTGGTTTGACTGGAACGCCTCAACTAGATCATGTTCGTGAAGTTGAAAAAAAATATCTTGAAGTTGGCGATGTAAAGGTTTTGATTTGTGTGCCAACTAGGGAAAAAGCAGAAAAACTCCCTGTCCTTGAAAATTTAACTATTCCATCTGGTGTTCAAGTTAAGTTTCTAAATGTATTCGGCAGAACAACTGCTGAAGCCTATAACGAGGCAATTCAAACTGCCTTGAATGATGGCGCTGATTTTCTTCTTACAGTTGAGGATGATACTTTCCCACCACCTGATGCTTTTCAAAAGATTGTGACAAGGTACAGAGAATTAGGTGATCCTAAAGTTGTTTTGGGTGGTTATTATGTGAAGAAGACACCATATCCTGAGGGTGTTCATATTCACATTGTCGCAGGAAAGCGTCAGGCATTGACATTGCCCCCCAATGATACTGCAGTCCATGAGGTTTACACGATTGCACAAGGATTCACCTTGTTCCCCATGGAGGCATTCCTGCAAACGGAATATCCTTGGACTGTAACAACACCGCATCTTACTCAAGACAGCTTCCTGTCTCAAAAATTGCGGGAAAAGGGCTGGAGATTGCTTGTTGATGCAAGCATTCGATGCAAGCATCTTGATGTGAATACTGGCAAAGTTTATGAATAAGATTAAATGTGAGTTGGTGTTTCCAACCACAATTTTCTTTTCTGACTTATCTGATTCATATCGTGAAGAACTGATTGATTATACTCGCTATTGTCAAGCTGTTGATCCATCTGGTGTTCAAAAAACGAACATGGGAGGTGGCTGGCAAAGCAAAGACAATTGGTTGGATAATTCTGTTTGTAGTCGTTTGAAAAACGACTTACAAAATCTAGTCAATGAAGTTTGTGGTTCTTTGCAAATTTCAGAAAAAATGAAAATATATAATTCTTGGGTCAATGTTAATCCGTCTGGCGGATACAATGTTGCACATACTCATCCAAGAAATTACTTATCTGGATGTTATTACTTACAAACACCTGAAAATTGTGGCAATATAGTTTTTTATTCGCCATTACACGCAAAAGAAATGCTTGATGCTCATTATGGACAAATGACTGCAACTACTGCAAATCACTTAATTTACCCTGCTGTTGCTGGAAGAGTGTATTTGTTCCCTTCTTGGTTGCAGCATAGTGTTGAGCAAAACCGATCCGATCAGGATCGAATCAGCATGAGTTTTAATGTGTTTTTTGAGAAATTTTAACGCATATCGTAAGGCAAAGTGCCTTGGAATCCGCTTCTAATCATCATTGGGCTTGGCATCACGAATAAGCCACCGCTCATCGCTATTCCAATTTGCTGTTGCATATCACCTGAGAGGAATGGTGCGCCTGAAGCTGCTCCTCCCATGAATCCGCTTCTGTTAACAATGAAACCACCTGATCCTACATAAAGTGGTTGACCTTGGAATCCTGATGCAACTTGACCTGAAACAGTTTGCCCAACATATCCATAGTAGAAAACCCTGCCAGTTGTTCCACTTAGAATTGCACCGCTTGTTACACCAATTGCAGGAAGTCTCAATCCACTTGCTCTTTCTGCTCTTCTGACGAAATTACCAGAAGTCATACAAACTGCTTTTATTCCAGAAATCAGTTCTCCAGCACGGAAATAATCAAACATTGGTCTGTTAGTGTTTATTTGCGCTGTTTCTGCTAGGTTATAAGGGAATCCTGCATTTTGTCCGCTTGCGGTGACAAGAGAAATTGTACCAGAAGCTAGTGTGCTGCTGGTAAGGTATACTTCATTTGAGACTCTAGCTTGAGGAGAATTATTGGGTGAAGTGCCACCATCGACACCACCATAATTATATCTTAATTGATTTAAGTTGGCGAGTGGTTGAGAAGAACTGGTGTCTGTTGAATATGTGATTTTGTCAGTTGTTGTTGCAGACTGACCATTAGAAAAGAAACCTTTTGTTGATCCTTCAGTTACTCCAGCAAGGGGTATTCTTGCTTGGGTTAGGTCAGCAGAAGTTTGTGCAGCAGTAGTATCATTTGTATATGTTATTTTATCTGTAGTGGCGACATTAGCACCGCTGTTTCCACCCGCAAAATAACCTTTAGTACCTTCACCAGAGCAGCCTCCCAATAACTGTCTTGCTTGACTAAGATTCGCAGAAGTTTGAGCAGCGGTGGTATTGGTAGCAAATGTTATCAAATCTGTAGTGGCTGTAACTGCACTTGAAAGACCGCCAGCAAAATAACCTTTTGTCAATCCCTCAGATGCACTAGCTAAACGATATCGTGCCACGCTTAAATTAGCAGTTGTTTGTGCAGTAGATGTATCTGTGGCATATGTTAATATTTCTGCCGTTACCTGTGTTGAATTATTAAACCCACCAGCAAAACAACCTTTCGTAGACCCGTTTGAAACTGCTGCCAATTGGGATCGTTGTTGGCTTAAATTAGCACTTGTTGTCGCAACAGAGGAATCAGATGAATAAGTAATCTTATCTGTGACTTCAGTATAGCCTCCTGAAGTTCCGCCACCTCCCATGTAGCCTTTAGTTCCTTCACCTGAACATCCAGCACAGCCATTTCGACTTTGGCTTAGGTTAGCACTCGATTGTGCGACTGTGGTTTCTACTGAGTAAATTATTTTATCTGTTGTATTAACAAATGCCGTCGTTCCCGTTTGTCCTCCAGCAAAATAACCGGCTTTTGCGGTTGTGCCATTAAATATCCAATTCAAATGATACTGATCAATTTGACCGCTTCCAATATTCACATATTGAGTCACATTTCCAAAAACTGTTGGGAAGTTGAGTACACCGCTTCCAATATTTCCTGAAAGTATTGTGCCGTTTGCAAAATGAACTCTTGCTACTTCACCTGATTGGATGTTTCCACTTCTAACGCCAGCGTTTGAGAAGTTATTTGTGGTCGCATCACTAAATACAACTCCTGAAACGATGCTGCCGCTTAATACCGCACCAGATGCCATGTTGGTTGATCTGATTTCATTAGCGGCGGTTGTGGTAAGTTTACCAGAAGTAACGACTATATTTCCAGAAAAAATTGGTTGAGCACCAGCATCAATACCAGCTACATAGCCACGACTTTGACTAAGATTTGCTGTGGATGTTGCTGATCCAAAACCCGTTGTCAAATCGATTTTATCTGTTACATTTGTTTGGATGTTAGTTGAAGTTTCACCACCAGCTACATAACCAACACTTGTGCTTGGATTAGATGATCCTCCACCACCTGCTCTTACGCTTGATAGATTTGTTGAAGTTGAACTAATTGCTTCATTTGATAAATCAATTCTATATCCATTATTTGTAAAACTTGATCTATTAGTGGTTCCGCCTAAAAACCATCCTAATGAATTGTTAGAAACACTCGACATTCCGGCTCTTGCTGCGGAAAGATTTGCAAAAAACGATGTTGTATCAGTAGAAAATATAATTTTGTCTATTGTTGTTTGTTCACCATTTAAGCCTATATTTCCTTGTGTGGTGCCTCCAAACCAATATCCAGCAGAAGACTTATTTGAAACTCCTCCCATATAGGCTCTTGCAACACTTAGTACAATTCCTGCAGAAAATTATGATGTAGAAATATTACTCTATAAAAATTCAACTCTTATAGCTAGTACTATTTCTCAAGTTCCTCAATCAGGACATGTATATTTTAACCACACTGTAAATAATTCTGATTTACAAGTAAATGATGTATACAAAATATATTTTAAATACTACAATACTAAAAATGGTAATTCTGCACCCCCACTTCTTAGAGCAGATGTTCGTCCAAACTCTGAATATAAAATAACCCAATACCCATCTTATACCCTCCCAGTAACATCTTCAGGAGTTAATACAATTTGGGCTATCGTGACTGGGAA
>OGWB01000099.1_pt1 | contig 9802 bp, 27 predicted proteins | sample 1575961 | NCBI WGS metagenome assembly OGWB01 (sample SAMN07581556, study PRJEB24739) | freshwater metagenome | place: Singapore | collected 2015-04 | reverse complement strand
CTTATATGAAAGGTAATGGAAATTATGTAAATTCATATTTGTATGAATGTTCTGTAATGAGAAGAAAAAATTTAATGATTGGTGAAAATAATTTTATGTATGGTAAAAAAGATGTGGGAAATCAAATCCAATGTATAATAAAAAACATAATGAAAAATCTAAAATCTTAATGAAGAAGAGATGGGAAAAACGAATTAAAAATGGTTTTGTATCTCCAACTTTAGGTAGAAAAATGAGTGAAAATCAAGTTCTTTCTATGAGTAAAGAATTTTGTGTAGTTAGTCCTGAGGGTGAAATTATAAAAGGAATAAATCAAAGTGAATTTTGTAGAAAAAATAATTTAGATCGAGGTGGATTTAATAAAATGATAAATGGAAAAAAATCACACTGTAAAGGATGGAAACTTTTAAAAAACAATTAATATGGGACACTTCCCAAACTGGCACACGGGAACTTGAAAGTAGGTATTATTTCTGATATAATACTTTCATAAAGAAAGGAGGAAGACCAATTTCAGGCGGACACTTTAACGATTGCGGATACATTTACCATCAGGTTTCCCAGTTTGCCTATGAACTGGAAGTAGAAACCCAAAACAACAGTAAACCAGATGAGGATGGATATGTCAAAGATTATGCTCCAGAAGTGATTGAGTATCTGGAAGAACAGGTGCATTTCATTCACAAGATGGCAGACATTATGAGGCACATTGACTTCTTGTATTCTGGCGATCACGGAGAGGATAGTTTTATGGAACGAGTGATGGAAGTAGAGAGGAAGTATGGGAACTGACAAAACAAAACTACTCAAGATGGTTGAAAGTGCCCTTGAAACAGCACCACCTAATGAGGAAGCAGAAGCACAAGCAGTAATTGATGCTACAGCAGAGTTGGAATAGAAGATGGTTGAATACCAATTTGTTCCAACTCTGCTACGATGGCAAGCACATCAACACGAATATATGGAGTGATTATGAACGATGATATGCCTTGGGTGGATTTAACACCAGAAGAAATCCAAGAACTCCGCAGTAAAAAACAAGAACTCACAGAATACGGCAAACAAAAACTCCGAGAACTTATGACGCACGAAGAAATGCTTGAAGTTGCTGAACGTAGAGAACTCATTAACGAAGCACTTGAAGAACTCAACGCAATCGTATTGGGGGGACAAAACACCAGAGAGTTTTATCTTTCAGTATCTCATATTCGTAATGTCTTGGAAAGATTAAAATGAACTTCACAAAACGCCAACTGGTTCTATTGACAACAGCTCTAACTCTCTTCTATGATGAGATCGCAAAGACCGCACCTGCCGAAATGAAGACAGAAGTAATGGAAATCGCAGAGATGGTTCAGGATGCTTATGAAAAATCTGAGTGATAGAGATACCTATTATGGTATGAGTAAGTGGGAATGGTTCGTTGAGGGCTTTCTCAACATTCGTTACATTATGAGTTGTTATGGAGATGATGACTTCTGGGAGGCACTATCGTGGGGTTGGTGTTGCGAATACATCTATCCTTATGATGACCCCTACAACCCTTATATTTCACCTGAACGCAAACTGAGGTTAGGAAAATGGTAAATGAATGGAAACCAACTGAAATCAACGAAGGACAACCAGTAAAATCTGATTGGTATAAAACTGAATCCCCATCACTTATGATCAACAATCCAAAACTATCTAACTGGACTTGTTATCTGTTTGGTGGTTCTCCTGGTGATGGTATTGCTTATACTCCAGTAGAAGGAAAAGTGCCTAATAGGTTTGTGAGGTTTATGACGAGGATTTGTTTTGCTTGTACTTGGGTGAAGAAAGATGACTGACGAACAACCAACCACAGCACAAGAACTTGAAGAACTCTTTGGTAAGGTAGATTTGGAAAAGGTTCTCAAAGATGAGATTGTAGCAGAAATCAAAGAACAACACGATAAACATTTACTGAATACTTTGATGGATGGGAGGATTGAAAAATGACTAAACCCCATACTATTGGTGATTGGAGGGTAGTAAATAATAAACTTGAAATTTGGAATGGAAAAACTTGGGAGATTGCTCCTCATATTTTTGAAGGAATAGTTCCCATTAGAGGAGACATCGCAACTATTGATGGTGTAAAATACAAGAGGATTGAAAAATGACTAATCCACTTATTGATAAATTCTACGAACTTCACCCAGAGAAGAAAGAGAAACCAAAACCAGATTATTATAAGGGTGAAAAGTCATACGCAGAAGAACTGAAAGAACTTCGGGATACTTCTACCATTCCAATCACAAAATTCACAACTCACGATATTGATAGTATTAACGATAGTTTCTTACAGATTGCCGAAAAGATAAAAAACAAAGAGGCACAAGTAACTTCTATGAATATGGATTATGAACATCATACTCACACACAAAGAATTACTTTTGAGGTTTTAACCAATTTTTGAACTGGCACAGGGACACTCCAAATGCCCCTGTGATGCCTTATGATAGCCTCATACACACAGACACCTGATGACTAACCTGTTCCCATCCGCACAAACAATCCTAGATGATTTCAAAGAGAAACATCCGATGTTGGATGATAGAACTGCCAGTATTTTTATCTCTACTGCCCTTCGTGCCCTTGCAAAGGATCATTTGAGAACGGAGGGAGAAGATTTTATGAGCATTGAAAAAGACATCCTTGTTATTGCTAAAGAACTGGAGAGACTGAAATGAAAATCTACGAACACTCCAAACAAACTTATCAGGATGGTGAAGTAGATCACACCTGGCAGTTTGGTATCATCAAGAACCGAGCATTACTCTGGGCAAATTATACAAATCCTGGTTGTATCGTTCATTCTTCTGGTGGTATCAACATCTTGTTCTCTTTCTTTGGTAGTTCTCTTATGAGTGTAGATTTACAACAACAGAGATTTAGTTTAGCATTTGGATTTTTTACTGAATATGATGACTAACAAAGAAATCCTTGAACTTGCTAAATCCTGTGGGTTTGATAGTTTTACTGGTGAAAAAGGTGATTACTGGGAGTGTTGGGAAGAACAACTCTTGGAGTTTGCTTGGGAAATTTATAGAAACTTTTGTGATGAAAAATGACTGACACCGAAAAATACGAAGAACTCATCAAAGTTCTCAAAAACTACGCAGAGACACCACATTGTTATGAATATCAAAGTGAATGGGATGGTTCTGGATGGGATGGTTCTTTTGATTGTGCTACTAATTATGGGGAGATTGCCTTTGCCCGCACACTTTTAGAACAAATTGGTGTAGAATTTGAGTATCCTTATTTTGAAGAACAATGACTGAAATTGAAGAAGTAAAAGCACAAATCAAAGTGCTTGAAAAGAAACTTGAAGAATTGGAAAAAACAAAATCACCAGTAGAAGAAGCATACAAAGATTGGTGGGGGCATTATCCTGAAACTGGAACTTGGGATGGTTATGATGAAAAAAGGTGGCAGGGTTTCCAAGCAGGTTATTATGTTGCTTATCAAGAAAAAGTAAATGAAACCGCACAAAAACGAGGAGAACGACTTCATAAGGAAATGGAAGAAACTATCAAAATCCACGATGGTTATGGTGTAGTTGATTACAAACCAACCCCACAAACACCAGAGCAAGTTGCTGATGGCTTGAAAGAAGCATTTCGTGAAGCAGTCAAGCAAGGTGTCGTTTCATCTGTTGAAAAACCACAAACTCTTTATGATGTGATTGCTCAATGGTATTTGGATTCGGTCACAGATAATATTGATTTAGATGTGCCAACTTGTATTAACATATTGTTAGATGAAATCAGTTTGTGGTTGCCTAAACCCCAATCTGCTGCTGGTTCTCAAAATGCTTATGTGGAGTGTAGTGTAGAAGGATTCAACGACGCAATCAATAAAATCAAATCAAAGTTGAGGTAGATAAATAATAACATCTGTTGAACCCGCAAACTCTACAGATAAGATTAGGTGCTTTAGGGCACCTTTTCTATTATAAATAGAAGTGCGGGTTTAATAGAATAGAAATGAACTATCTAAAGGTTTATTGTAATCTTATCAGGAAAGCAGAGAATAGAACTCCTCCTGAAGATTACACAGAAAAGCATCATACATTTCCAGTAAGTATCTTTGGAAAGAACAATAGAATTGTTGTGCTCACAGCAAGAGAACATTATATTGCTCACGCATTATTAGAAAAGATTTGTATTCAAAGATATGGATTGAGAGATAAGAGAACAATAAAAATGACTTATGCTCATACATCTATGGTAGCAGTAAATGGAAATAATGAAAGATATTATAATTCTTATCTTTATGAAAATGCTAAAATTAGAAGAAGTGAAAATATAAGAGGAGAAAATCACCCATTTTATGGAAGAAAACACACCGAAACATCAAAAAATAAAATGAGCACAACAAGAAAGAAAATGGGTGATTATTTAAAAGAATGTGGAAAAAGAAATGGAAGAGAAACTTATAATAAAAAGATTGGAATATTTGCTATGTCTAAAGAGAGACGGAGTGAAGTTAGTAAAAATGCTGGTAAAATTGGTGGAAAAATAGGAGGAAAAACATCTTATGAAAAAGGTGTTGGATTTTTTGCTTTATCAACAGAAGAACTTTATAATATAAGAAAAAATGCTGGAGAACAAGGTTCAAAAATAACTAACTCTCAAAAGTGGATGTGTCTTGAAACTGGATTTATAACTACATCAGGAGCACTTACACGATACCAACAAAAAAGAAATATAGATACTTCCAAAAGAAAAAGAATAGCATAAAGACACTTTAAGAACTGGAACAAGGGCACTTGATTTTAGGTGCCCTTTCTGGTATGATACACTTGTGAATTAAGAAAACTCTAATGTCCCGAAAATGGACTGAAAACCCAGATGAAATTGTGCTCCAAGACATTCAAATGTTTCACCTGGAAAGTATGAACCAAAGGACACTCTGGATTGGTGTATATACCGAAGACGATAAAATCTATCACTTGAATATTTCTGCGGATGGTGATAAACTGAAATACTATTGGAGCGATGAAACTCTCTGAAAAGGATCAAATCTATTATAACGTCTGGTGCTGTGCTTATCGTAGAAGACACGCAGCAAAACTCAAAAAAGATTGGAATTTGTATCAGCGCGAACACCAAACTTTGCTAATGTGTCTTAGAATGGCAAGGTGGACGACATTCGACACCGACAAACCCAAACACCTAGACTAATGGAAACTTTCAAACAAACCTCTGATGAACCATACATCAGACATCATTACAAGTTGGTGTATAGTAATGGCCAGGCAGTAGTATTTGACAACTACGCAGACGTTCAAGCAGCGTGGTTTCAAACACCATCAGAGTTTGTAAGCCACATTGAAGTTCTTGATGTAAAGGAGAAAAGGGGGTTCAAATGATTTCTATTTTTGATATGATGCACGATGAGCGTCGTTATGGTTATGTGCTTGATAAGCGTTATGATTGGTTGAATATGCTAATCAAAATGGAGCAAAAGAATCCAAGACGTTTTGAAGAGTTTAAGTATTCCAGAGCAACCATGTATCATTATCTGGACCGTATTCAGCAAGAACAAAATGTCTATGATTGATACCTCATTGTTCCCCTATGAGAACTTTGGTGTGCGTTTGGAAGTTAAAGCAGAGAACCGTATTGCGTGGTTCAAAGATGACTATGACTTGCAAAAATACCTGGTTCGTTCTAAACTAGACAAAAGAACTCTAAAGATTGATTATCGTGATGAACCCCCTATCGCCAGTTCTAAACACAAGAGAAGTGTGGAACAAAAGTCTAAACCAAAAAGTAACAGAGGTACAAGTCCAGTTCGCAAACGAAAATCCAGCGTGGATACCTCTAGAAACACTACTCGCACTACAAAGCGTAAGAAATCAAATTGATGATACGGGGTGTTATGACTGAAAAAGAAAAAGAACTCTATTTTGTTATCTCTGAATGGTGGGACGAAGTATTCTCAACCGCAGTAAGAGAAGATAGAGTAGAAAACATCAAAAAACTTGTAGAATATATTATAGAACTTGAAGAAGATACTTGGGATGCTCCTATTCCCGATGGTGTTGATCCTTATAACTTAAGAGGTAGAAGTTAAATGAGAAGTTTTCTAACTGGTATTATGTGGGGTTTCTCTGCGATTGGTGTGGTCGCCTCATTCGTTTATGTGTATGCGATTTATGTTGATGTGAATATGAAGACCCCACAACACACTTCTACGGTTGTTGGTGGTTCTGGTGACTTGAAATGCACTTCGTCTTGTGTGGTGAAAGAACAATGACTGATGCACATTATGGATGGGTAATTAATACTCATTATGACTGGATCAATATGTTAACAAAGATGGAACAAAGTAAGCCTCAAAGGTTTAAAGAGTTTCATTATGAAAAAACAACAATTTACCACTACCTAGATAAACTACAACACGAACAACATCTATACGATTGATTATGCAAACTACAGTATCAACAGACGGCGATGATCTGGTACTTGATATTCCAGAAGAAATGCTGAAAAAACTTGGATGGGTGGAAGGAGATACAGTTGAGTGGATTGAGAACGACGATGGATCTTTTGTAATTAAAAAAGTATGAAAGTCGCTTGTCTTTATTACGGTCAACCTAGATTTACAAATAATCCGTATTGTTTTGAGAGTCATAAGAAGTTTATCTTTGACCGATACGATACGGATATTTACGCGCATCTATGGTGGGATAATGAAGAAGACTATGATCGATCTCACGTGAGTGATTGGGAGTTCTCATCCTGGTTACAAATGGATAAGTGCCCTAAAGATAAGGATGACTATAAACGATTCCTGGACAAGTGGAATCCCCTAGCCCTATCTACTTCTCAACCCAGACAGTTTGAGAACGAACAGATGTGGCAAGAGATTGAAAAGAGATTTGATACTGAGAGATTTCATAAGAAGAACTTTCACAATCAATTGTCTCAACTGTTCTCTATTCAAAAAGTTGGCCAATTGATTGGTGATCGTATTAATGAATATGATTTTATTATCCTCATTCGGTCAGACATAAATATCTGGGACTACCCAGATTTGAATACTCTTCCTAGGAATAAGTTTTATCTCTCAAGTCACGCAATGCCCTTCCCTGACTTGGGATTTATCTTTCCTCCTAGATTCAAAAGAATTTTAAACACTTATGAACATTGTGAGAAAAATCTGGTAAACTGGGATCTCTGCTGGGCTCCAGTTGCAGAAGCGTTCAAATATTCTTGTTACAAACGTTTCTATAGTGAGAGTGATCTACTTCGTGGTCCTCTCCCACTACGACTTGTCCGTGGTGTTGATTGTAAAGGACCGACTTGGTAATTATGAAAATCACTCTTATTGGCCCAGGAATTATGCCCATCCCTCCTACTGGTTGGGGGGCTGTAGAAATTCTTGTCTGGGATACTAAACTTGCCTTGGAGAAACTGGGCCATAACGTTCAGATTATTAATACCAAAGACGCAAGACAAATCATTAATGAGATCAACTCATTTCGACCTGACTTTGTTCACGTTCATTACGATGAGTTTATTCCCATTGTACCGTTCATTCAATATCCTAATGCAATCACCAGTCATTTTGGTTATCTAGAACGTCCACAGATGTTCAATGGATACATCAATGTGGCGAATGAGTTTATGCGTATCAAACCAAACATCTTTTGTTTGTCTGAAGGGATTGAAAAAATTTACAACGTAATGTTCGATGTACCCAAAGACAAAACTTTTATTACTCCAAATGGTGTCAACATTGATGAGTTCCATTTCGTTGACGATCCTGAGTTTCCTGATCGCAGCATCTATCTGGCCAAAATTGATCATCGAAAACGTCAACATCTCTTCCAATCAATTGATAGTCTTTGGTTTGCTGGCAATATCGCTGACGATCGATTTAACACTTCTAAGAATTATCTTGGAGAGTGGTCGAAAGACAGACTCTACAACGAACTCACAGAATACGGAAACCTAGTTCTCCTTTCTGATGGAGAGGCTCATCCCCTGGTTTGTATGGAAGCATTGGTTGCAGGTCTGGGTGTGGTAGTATGTGAATGGGGTAAAGCTAATCTGGATACATCGAAGGAATTCATTACTGTGATTCCTGAAGATAGGATCGCAGACATTAGTTTTGTTGAAGAACAAATTATTAAGAATAGAGAATACTCCATCAAACATCGTGATGAAATCCGTGAATACGGTAAACAGTTTGATTGGGTAAACGTATTAGAAAAACATTATCTGCCTGCCGTTGAGAGTGTGATTGCAAAACATGGATCGTAATAAAGCCGCATATAAACTCAAAGACTTTGGACCACTTTACATCATTAACTTAGATGGACAACCAGAAAGATGGCAGTGGATGCAAGAACAACTTGACTATTGGCAACTTACCAATTACGAACGTATCTCCGCCTTTGATGGTAGAGATGATGATCTATCGGATATTCTATCTGGACGATATCCCAATGCAGTTTCTTCTGGTGAGATTGGCTGCGTAACATCTCATCTTAAAGCAATCAAACATTGGTATGAGACCACCGACTCACCCTATGGTGTGTTTATGGAAGATGACTGTGACTTTGTTTCTGTAAAGTCCTGGCCATTCTCCTGGAGAGAATTTATGGCTAGAGTGCCATATGACTGGGATTGTCTTCAACTTGCAGTTATCAATCCACGTAAGTTAGTTGCAAACATTCATCCCAGATATGTGGATGATTATTCTACGGCTTGTTTTGTAGTGAACCGTAGGTATGCAGAAAAGTTGATGCACTTTCATTGTAGAGATGATAAATTCAAACTAGATAATGGTGTACGCCCTCGTGCCGTTGCGGACGATTTAATTTACAATGCAGGAAAAACATACGCCATCCCCCTATTCCTTTATAAATTGGAACTTGGTTCAACTATCCATCCAGAACATATTGATGTTTTCCATAAGTCTAGCCGCGAAGGGTTAGATCATTGGTGGACAAATCAATCCTCTGATATGCCCATCGATAAGTTTTTTGAGTACGATACTCACGAACTTAATTAACCTAAAGTTAAAGACAAATTACTAAATTTCTGTTAGAATATCTAAGTCTTCTTCATTGAAGACACTGTAAACCTACTAAAAATTTTTATGAAATTTGCAATCGCTCTTGCTGCCCTTCCTTTTATGGCAGCTCCTGCCCTTGCTGGTCCCTATGTAGAGTCAAAGACCACAACTTCTCTTTCCGATGGTAATTATAAGTCTGCTCAGACTGAACTGCGTATCGGTGTAGAAGAAAAAGTCGCTAAGAATGTTGCTGTTTTTGGTGAGGTTGGTCCTGGTTATGAGTGGAACACTGGTTCTACCCGTAATGAGTATGTGACCGTTGGTGAAGTTGGTGTGAAAGCCAAAGTTGCCAAGAACGTTGGTGTGAACGCCAAAGTGACTGGTGAATATGGCGGACTGTCCAAAGTGTTTGATATGGGTGGAGAACTCAAGGTTCGTTATTCGTTCTGATTGTAAGTAATAATACTTAATCCGTCAGGATTTTCTAACAAGGGTGGGTTTCCCCCCTTGTTTTTTCTTTTGTTTTACTATATAATCTAGTAACAGTTCTTCACAAAACTATAATGACTGTAACAACTAATGATCGTGGTCAACAGAATATGTGGGCGAAAGAACCCACTATGTACTACGAGAACTATGGTATGGATACACCTAACCAAGTAAAGGAGAAAATCAATGGGCGTTGGGCAATGGTCGGCATTGTTGCTGGTTTTATTTCTTACTTCTATCGTGACTGGGAAAC
>OGWB01000097.1_pt1 | contig 9848 bp, 19 predicted proteins | sample 1575961 | NCBI WGS metagenome assembly OGWB01 (sample SAMN07581556, study PRJEB24739) | freshwater metagenome | place: Singapore | collected 2015-04 | reverse complement strand
CCTTTGCGTTTTTTACTGCATTCGGCGCACCGCTCATAAAGCACATCAATCTAGCCGGGGCGATCATCAATCTTGTGAACGACGAATCTGGCACCGGTAAGACCACATCCCTGAAGTGTATGCACAGTGGGCAATGCAAGATTGCAAACAGCAGAAAACTTGATTGCTTTTCTGGACAACATAGAATGCAACAACAAGAATATACAGTGAACAGAGAGCAATACAATGCTGCAGTGTTGTATTTGCAGAAAAATGCCGCCAGAGTAAACTTGCAAAACAACAGGCATGTAAAAATTGTTGCAAGCTTGGCACTTTTAACCATGTTTATTCTGTTCATTAAATTGGTAGTTGCACTCTGAAGAAAAGCACTTATACTCATGTTGTTCACATTAATTGTCAGGTGGTTGTGGGCAGAGGTTGTGAACCCAAAATGCCTACCATATCCTGGCAAACGTTTTGCGGTGTCGTTTAAACCGCTATTTTTATGAAAACATTGCTAATTGCCAGTCTTGCCTTTGCACTATGCTCTTGTGCTTCAGTTCAAGATCATAACAAACACAGTTTTGTACTGCCACCTGGCATGGATACAGATGCCCAAGACAGGCACAATACCAAATACAACATGATGGATAGTTCAGATGGCAGCAAAGATCCTACTGCCTCAGCCAATATCTGGGGCACAACTTATTAATTACAGAACATGCTGTAACCAACGATACAAGCAAGCAACAAACCTAGCAGAGCATAATACATGACATCAACAGTTGTTTCTTTGTGTTTCATAACATATTATATGTTTCTAGTTGATTTATTCAACAATTCATATATAAATAGAACATGAACAAATTCATTACTACAATAGTTATCTTAGTCATGGCAACGTTTGCTGCTGTTGCAGACAATGGTTCCTCACAAGATGTAGACTTTAATGCCGCAGATGGTTTTGCTGCAGCTGGTGACTTGATTGTTGTGCGTCCTCTGGCTGCTGCAGCCACAGTAGGGGCTTTCGGCATTTTTGCTGTGGCTTCTCCTTTTGCTGCCATGGCTGATGCTGTGCCACAAGTTTGGGAAACACTGGTTGAAAAGCCTGGCCAATATGCATTTGACCGTGACTTGGGCGACTGGGGTAACTAATAACTGTTTAGTTGGTGCTCAATCCATCAACTAAACAATTTCCAACCTAATAACTTTCATGTCAATATTCAATCTTTTGCACAGATCAAAATTTGGCACATGGCTATCATCTTTGCATGGTCTGCACACTATAATTTTTACACCATAACGGGCAGCCTCAACAATGCACCGGTCACATGGAGGCAGCGTAGTTGCTAGCAAATGGGGCTCCTCAGGCTTGCAGTAAGCCAGAGCATTGCTTTCAGCATGCACAGTTAAGATTCTGCGGTAATCCCTGTCATATAATTCTTTGAAATTTAACTCAATGCCTGGCGGTTGACCATTATATCCCACACCACACACACTGCCATCTTTTCTTAATGCAGCACTCCCTACTTTATGGTATTTGTCATTGCTGGTAAGCGCTGCAGCTTCTGCCAAGCGCATGGCCAACTCAACCCACTTGTGTTTCATGTAAAAATATCTTTGCCTTCTGTAACAAGTTGACGCATTTGAGATAGGGTCTTGCCTGTTTTATACTCAAAATGAGGATAATCTTTGAATGACTTCCAACTACCACCCCATTCAATATTATATTTTTCTGCAATTTTAGCTGCTTTGCGGTGAAACATTTCTGCCTCTGATGGTTTGCTACCATCTAAATACTTGCCCTCCTTAAAAACTCCCATGTCAACGGCAATGCCATAATTGTGATTGCTATACCCAGGCCTGGCATTAGTTACAATTTTGCCTGGTGCAGACCGGCCTTGAGCATATATCCTAGCCTGTTCATCCCAGGTTCTGTTGCCAGAAATTGCCTTGTATTCATAACCATGAGCTTTTGCTAATATCTGACATTCTGCAATCCAATTCTTAAAAATTTGTTGAACTTTAGAATGAAGAGTTGCAACATTCTTGGCACTACGTTCATCTAACCCAGACAGATCAGCCTTCTCAATATTTGGCTTTGCAGTTGGCCTTGACTCTACTACAGGCTTTGAGGAGGTAGGGGCAGGTGTGGACTTAGCTGGAGTAGCTGGGACTGTTCTTCTTCTTAAATTATTATCTCTGGATGACCAGCCCATAAATTATTTAAATGACTCTGGTGTAAAATCACTCTGAGCTGCATCAGCAGCAGCACCCATGGTGGCACTATTAGTATATTTGGTAGGATACTCCCTGGAGACTGGTTCTGCAGGTGCACAAGCAGAAAGAAGCAGTGCTAACCAAATCCATTTCATTTGACAAAGTCTTTGGCCTTATCCCATAGAGAGTCTGGCTCTACACCGTCTTTGCGCCAAGAATTCATGATACCATAGTAAACAAAATGCTGAGGATCTATCTTGGATAGAACATTCTTATGTTTGTCTACATGCTCAGTAATACCAGCATTCTGTTGCAATTCTACACCTTTGTTAACTTTCATTCTAACACGGTAGTCTTTAATTAGATTGTTGTACCTTTGCACACCAAATGAAGTAAGAATGCCACTGCCATCTTCTGTAAAACCAATTATGCCTGAATTATAATTCTCATAACTTACAGGTGTAGATGCATCATAAGAGGCAGTCTCATCCTTCACCTTGTCAGGGGTTACTGCGGCACAGCCAACAAGCAGCAAACTACTCAGACAGAAGCTTGCGAATAGTTTCAATATCTTTCTCCTTGATTGCTTTTTCTAGTTTATTCTGAAAGTCAACCTCTTTCTGTTTGAGTTGACGATCTTTCATTTCTTTGGTATTCTTTGCACCAAACACATTGTTGATAGCATCAAATATCCCTGCAACGGCGCTTAAAAATGCTTGTACAATACCTGCAGGCATTACTGTACGTATTCGTCTGTAGCTGTTTTGCAGCCCTTCGCAATAGCGTTAAGTACATCTACACCAAGCTTGGCATCGCCACCAAGCTTTGCAAATTGGGTAGCATAGATATCTCTTACAACTGTGACATACTTAACCCAGTGAGTTTTTTCTTGTGGAAGATAGTCTGTTAAAGCCTTTTGCAATTGATCAGGTGTGGGTGTTGCGCCACGAGTAAGACCTTCCACAACAGTTGCAACATGATTGATCATCTTAGCCTTCTCAACTCTATCTTCAGGAGATACAGCTTGCTCCAAAACAACCGTACATGCAAGGGTTACCGCAGGAGCAATATAGGGAAGAGCACTCTCAACTGCCTGCCTTGGGGTTGTGGTACCGCCAACATCTGAGCCACCACCAGTATCAGTAGTAGCACAGCTAGTAAGAATTAATGGTAGAGCTAAAATTGGTAAAAAGTTTTTCATATAGTTACTTAGCTTAACCATTTATCAGTTCTACTTCTTTTTTATCTCTTTTCTCTTTTTGGGTTCGGCTTAGCGATTGATCTATAAAGGCTCTGACTGCAATGAGGCCCTGCAAAACAAAATTACAAATAATTACAGCTAGTGATATGTCAGTAATATCTCTAAATGATTTGTATTGACCCAGATCTACCATAAGAGTAGGTATAGCAGCAATAAAAAAATATAAGCCAGCTCGCACCCATGCACAGTCTCTCATGAAATTATTTAGTCTGCTGTTCACTGTATTAATTAGCAGTGTTTGCTCAACATCAACTATCTAACCACATCTTAGTGGTTATGGCTAGATTTTTATAATCATAGTAGTAGTACCCCACACTTTCACCAAATTTATTCTCAACTAACTTCCCAGCAAAAGTTTTCCATTGTGCAGCAAAATCTGCACCATGAAAACTTTCTATGTCTTTATACGTTACAAACTGAGTTTCAGTGATTACTCCATTTATACCTGTATACTCGTAACTCCTAGGCTTACAGTGCTTCATACGTTACAGATTGAGTACAGCCTCTGCATCTGATCTGTCAATTCTGGAGAGTAACTCCAAGCTCTCTGGCATAGGAGAAACTGTTATTAGCTCTATACCATGTTTCACGTTAATATAGTTATCACTATCCAGTATAAGAAGATCTCCTGGTTTAAAAACATGCTTGAAAAGGAAGGCCATCTTATCTTTATTTCTCGGGTCCGGGGCTATGCTAATGGCCATTCTGCCTTGATCTATAAAATAATCCATTAACTCATCTATCCTTTTGGGGGTAGCCTCTTTTCTATGATATTTTATTATAGCCTTCAAGCATGATCTGGCAGAGAAGTCTTCTACTTCTACATCAATTAGCCTGCCGCTACTGCCTCCCGGTCCCCACTCTACTTTTACTTCAACTAATGCTCTCATAGATTTTCTATAGCTTGTGCATCTGTTTGGTCTAACTCTTCCAAGGCGTTTTGTAGTTCTAAGAATTTATCTACATCCATATTAACCTCTGGCCAGTTTGGATAAACGTGCATTAAATGCTCGTTTAAAGAGTGTGATTTAACAATCTTCCCCTCACTATTTAAAACAACACCTTTGGTAGCATATGAGGGGTCGTATCCAGTACCTTTGGTCATAACAACACTATCCCCTTTTGGTGCTTTATATGTAATGTTTTCCATGGCTATAAAATCCCACCCGTGTTGTATTAATTTGGCTATTCCCCGTTGGGTTATAAACGGTATATCTAGTAGGCTATTCTGAAGCGTAAAGGCCCGGGCCTTGTCCCATGCACTTTCTGATTCATTTAAACGTAGAATATATTCGTCTATAATTTCACGGGCCTGTACTTCTTTTTCTAAGTTAAAATCACTCATAAATTCATTATAGCATTTGCATCTGATTCAGGCAACTGTCTGATGTCATATTCAGTTTCTAGTTGTTTCTTAACAATGTCAAAATTGGTTTCTGGAAAAAAAGGTTCTACGGATTTAACAAACAAATCAAAAAATTTCCACGGTATAATATATAAAGCCAGGGTGCCTCCTGATCTATTATTTCTTCCTGCATACCCAATGAATGTGTAGCTTTTGTGTGGGGGTGGGTTGCCCATGGAACGAGTAACAATACCATACTCAGGTTTACGTAATTTATCATGCAGAACAATCAATGCATCTCCTGGGGAATGAATCATGGGATCATAATCAAACTTGGGTGGTTCTTTAAAGTGATCAACAATATGTTCGGCCGCTTTAATTCTTGATTGCTCGTTAACATCTTTTCTGGGTAATCTGGCCGTAAAAGATTGACGTTTCATACTATCTCGAACTATTATAATCATTTGATCGTCAGGTATCATAAGTTAATTAATGCCTCCGTATCTGATTCAGGTATATCATAACCCAAATTAATCTTCTTTACAGTGAATCTAATCTTATGAGTGTTTAGTGTACCACTGTGTACGGCAGTGGCTTCCATATATTTGTCTTTTTCAAACACCAGAATATTTAAGTCACTTCCAAATGTAAAGAAAGAGTCCTCATTATCATAAATCTTGTTAAACCATGCCTTCATTAAAGATACAGGCATAAATTTATCTACTTCTATAGTATCTTTAATATATTCAGCTGGCTTCATTCTGTTATGAATATCCGTATTGTATTTGATATAATCATCTGCTTCCACGGTAAATAATTTCATAAGTTAGACAAAGCCTCCGCATCATCATCGGCTATATTCATACCGCCAAGACAACCCTCTTACAAGAATATCATTTAAAATTTTACGCTGTTCATGAAACTTATCTGTATGTTTGTTCCACCATATTTTATCTTTATATTTTGCCAATGCATCCACTATAACTCTTGGTATGGGTAGACCCTTTCTATATAATTCATCAGCAGTTTGCCAAATCCAGTCAACCCCGTTATGAGCTAGTGGCTCTGTGGTTATACCTTGATATAATTTGTGGGGGACATGCATATCTTTTCTTAGAAGCATGTTTATTAATTCTATAGTACCATAACGCTGTTTGTTGTCTACTATACTATCTATCATAATACTCAGAGGAGGCGTACCATTTTGAATAAATTTCTTAGCATGGTATACAGCAAAGTCAGCATTTACTTTTATCTTGTTTAACTGTCTTTTGTTAAGAAGAGGTGCACTCATAAATTTGATAGAGCCTCTGCATCATCATCTGCTATATTCATACCTGCATATTGATCTTTTACTACAGCAAACAAAATTGTATGAGCTAAGTTTTTTGGATCTTTATCTGACATACTCAAATGATGGTTATCCATTATCTGTTCTGGTGTACCAATACCAAGCATATCTCCTTTAAAACTTACCTTTATCTTGGGTTGATTGCCCCATGGATTAATTGGCCGTTGATTGCTCTCTACATAATTCTCATCTACATAAATTTTATTAATATTCTTATTCAAATTATTTTTCAACATGGCAATATCAAATTCACGATCGTGATACCCCATTGCACGTTTGTTTTTTCTTTTTAAATAAGCATCGTCAAGAAACTCTATTAACATATTTTTCCAATCTATCTTGTTAAAATCCATTCCTTGGGTTAATTGGAATATTCGCCTGGGAGCATCAACTCCAGGAATTATAGATACTATCTCATGATCTATTCCTACACGATATCTTTTTTTAGAATCACTCATAAGTTCATTAATGCCTCTTTATCTTCATCACTAATCTTGTGTGGTACGTTCATGTCTAGTACCTCAAAATCTATGAGAGTTCCCTCTGGAAGTTTGTTTTCTCTTTGTGTTACAAATACATATTTTCTTGGTATGTGGCTTTGTTTATTATCTAAATCTTCTCTAGTAAAATAATTGTCAGCCAAGGACCCACGAATATGTATGCCAAATGTTCTGTTCATAGTCTCAATGTCCAATCTATTCATTCCTACAATAATCTCTTCTTCATCCCATTCTGTATCCACATCATCGGGGCCAAAAGAAACTAACCGAGGAGTCATTACAAACAATTTTACCTTGTAATTCTCATTATTATAATAATCTTTTATATTAAAAATACTCATAAGTTTACAATAGCCTCCATATCGGTATCTGATATTTTGTATCCAATATTCATGCCCACTACCTCCATTTTAAAAAAGTCTATATGAAAAACATCTACATCGAGAAGAGTTTTAAAGGTGATGCGCTTACTTCTTATATGATCTAATATGGTGTGAGACCCATACATTTCTTCATATATGTCATCGGTATCCAAACTGTTGTCTTGAAAATCCATTTGCTGTTTTGCAACATATAGTCTGGCCAAAGCATGCAACAAATCCTCTTCATTCCACATGTCAGCGCCCACATACCCCCACACTTCAATCTGTCTGTATTTGGAGCTTATATCGGAATCTGGGTCAACTAATGTACGGTCTGGTATATGACTAATAGCTTCTGCAACCTCAATATTAGTTACTCGTAACTTATACTTTTCGTCTTTATAGATATCTATGGGGTTTGACATTGAAATACCTCTGGTTATTTAATATAAATAATACGTGGACTTTGACTCTAAATCAATCTTTAATACATATAGGCTTCTGTTAGAAGAAGACAAGCCGGTCACAGATAGTGAACGCGCCAGTATTGACAAATTTAATGACATAATTACCAAGGCTAATTATATTATATTCAAAAAATACCCTTTATTTGGAAGTCTTTTAACTAAACTGGCCATTGTGCGTACCACACAGCTTCCTACCATGGCCGTGGATGCAGATGGTAATATCTACATGAACAAGGAATTTACCTTGAATCTAAGTTTTGATGAAGTTATTGGGGTGTTGTGCCATGAAGTCATGCATATTGGTACTCTTTCTTTATTTCGACTAGGTGATAGAGACCCCCGGTTATGGAATGTAGCGTCGGATTATATGATTAACAGAGCTCTAGTACAAGACGGTTTTGTACTTCCCAAAGGAGGATTAATACCAGACATGAAGAATGACCAGATAGTCTTAACCCAGGCCATGTTACCCGGCATAACTATACCTCCGGGAAAAACATTTATAATTAAAGATCTAAAGAATAAAACCGAAGAACACATATACAATGAGTTAGTAGCAATTAAAAAACAATTGGGCGAGCAAGGAGAAGATTTTGCCGATCAATTAGAGAAGTTGAAGGAACAATTAGATAAGCACATATACAAAGGTCAGAGTAAACCGAAGCCGGCCCCCGGAGAAGAATCTAAGGTACAAGGTGGCGAGGGTGAAAAAGACATGGGATCGGATTATTGGAAAGAGCAAATTGAAGCCGCTGCCTTAGAAGAAAGAGAAAGAAATAGCGGGTCCCGGGGAATGGGAGGCACCGGTGCCCGGGAAATGCTTCAAGGTGCATTAAAGCCCAAGGTCAATTGGAAGCAAATACTTAAAAACTTCTTTACAAAAACATCTAGTGTTTATACATGGTCAAGACCGGCTAAAAGAGCATTGGGAGCCGGTTACTACGCACCAAAAGTGGTACCAAAGCCGGAAATAGATATAGTGGTCGCCTTGGATACTTCTGGATCCATAGGAGATACAACCTTCAAGCAGTTTTTATCTGAGGTAAAATCTATACTTACAGGGATGGGGTCCAAGTCCAAGGTGAAGCTTCTGTTATTTCATCAAAATGTATATTTTGGGGAAGACTTAACTCCAGCTAATATTAGCACGGTTATGCCTAAGATAAAAGCAGAAGGAGGAGGAACTGAAATAAGTTCGGTTGCAGATTACTTGAAAAAGAATAACATTAAACCCAAGGGAACCATATATCTTACAGATGGTCAAGTGGAGAATAGTCCCAGAATGCCGGACGGTCCAAAATTATTCTTTATATGTCAACCCTACGGCAGTCATGATGTTGTAAAGAAATATGGACCCACGTACGATATAGAGATTACGGAGCAATAAATAAGTAGTATGCAACATTATCTCAAAGAGTTATACAAGAGAGATGGAAGAAAAATTTTAACAGAAGCCCGGAAAAAAACAGTTAATGAACCTGTTGCAGCTAAACCAGATACAGATGATACAGAACCTGCTCCCAGCCCGGCTAGATCTTCTCAGCCTGTTGATCCCTCTGACCTGGGTCAATATGATGTAGGTAACAGAGAACCGGTAAAGCAATTTGGTAAGGGAGAAGATGCCACACAACTGGCTGAACTTTCATACAAGACCATGGAGATTTTTATGAACAATGCTTACAATACAAAACAGGCGTTGTTAATTTATGGAGATCCAGGGCTCGGTAAATCTGATGTAATTAGAAATTTTGCCAAAAGAGTCAATCAAAGAAAATATAGCGGACAAAGGGAATTTGTTAACTGGAGTAAGCTTAACGGGGCCCAGAAAAAAGAAGTAATTAATGACCCCTCCAAGTATTTTGTACTCATTGATATACGTACCGCTCAACTGGAACCCTCTGATTTAGTGGGTATACCTAACATTCAGAGTAAGGAAGGGTACCTAGAAACCTTACAACCTAAATGGATTTACCTGATGTCTCAAGACAATTCAGATGGAATTTTATTCTTAGATGAGTTAAATCAAGGAAGTGATCAGGTTTTAAAAGCTTTATATGAGGTTGTTTTGGATAGGTCTGCTGCCGGCACAAAATTATCTCCAGAGTTTGGCATATTTGCCGCCGGTAATCTGGGTGCAGAGTTTGGTAACCAGCCCATACCTCAGGCTTTAACCAATAGATTCATGGCCGGTGCTCTTGTTGCTGATCCAGAGAGCTGGCTACAATATGCTTTAGAGAATGGAGTAGATCAAAACATAATTGCATTTGTAGAGTCTGATCCAGCTGATAACTTCTATTCTAAACCCAAAGGACCCAATGATCCTTTTCCTACACCCCGGACCAATGCTATCGTGACTGGGAAAC
>OGWB01000095.1_pt1 | contig 9925 bp, 12 predicted proteins | sample 1575961 | NCBI WGS metagenome assembly OGWB01 (sample SAMN07581556, study PRJEB24739) | freshwater metagenome | place: Singapore | collected 2015-04 | reverse complement strand
TTTGAATAATAAATTAACGCTCTGGGAGGTAATGAATAACGTAAAAAGACAGGCGGAGAAAACAGCTACAGAATATCTAAGCTGGGAGAAAGCTACTTTAGACTTTATGGAGGATAAAGGATTTAACGTAAAAACATATAAACAAAAAATAGAACTTTTAACAAAAGAAATATATTCTCCTATTATACACTGGGCTAAGTATTACGGAGAAAATAACACAGGAATAAGCAGCTACAGAGTAGAGAACTTATTACGTAAATATAAAATAGCTCCAGATAGACAGTTATACGATATAGATGAGGTAGAGTATAAGTTTTTTAGAGTTGAAATTATAGGGGATGAGTAAGAAACTAAATAAAAGCTCTCATCCTGGAGGAGTATTACCTGGAGTAGATAATAGCCCAGCTTATAGCCCTATTACTACTAAAGTAGAGGGAGGAGCTGAGGTAAAGAAAAAAGGCAAATTTAGACGCTCTGGGCACCTTACAGACCAGATACTAAAGTATAACTATCCTAAAGACAGACAGCCCTCCCTCTTTGATAATTTACAGAGTGAAACCTTAAAGGATATAGAAGTAGCTGGAGTAGAAGTAGCGGAGATAGTAGAGGGTATTAAACTCTCTCCCTCTGAAACTAAAGTAATAGACTGTTTATGTAAACTATTACACGAAACCAGCCAAACCTCAGACGCTAAAAAAGAGGACTACTACTCTGGTAATACGAGCTATGAGCTGGTAGAATATGGAGGAGAGAAAAATACTCCAGCCCCTAAATTAGCCTTTACCCTTTATGAGCTTACCAGAGAATATAAAGGAGGAGAAAGTATAGGAGGTAAAGATGTAGAGAATGTAAAACAGATACTTACAGAGCTGGATAGTAAACGCTTTTTATTAAGCTATGTAGAGACCACTAAGAAAAAAGACGGAGGACGGATAGAGCGAAAAATAGAGGATTTTAAAAAGCTCATCCACATAGTAAAAATAAGCCAGACAGAGTATAGTAAAGAGGATATAGAACTAAGTAAAAAGGAGGAGACAGTAATACTATTAAACCCTATTTTTAGGAGACAGATAGACAGTAAATTTATTTTATACCCTAATGATATAAACAGGAGGACTATAATAGCCTATGGCTCTCAGAACCTTTCAGATATAGCTCTGAGGCTTAGAGACTATCTAATAAGAGAGCTAAGTAGTAAACGCTACCAGCCTGAGATAAACCTGGATAAACTTTACTACCTCTTAGCGGAGAAATGGATGAGAGAGAGCCGTAAAAAGAAAGTAAAAGAATATACAGAGAAAGCTCTGGAAACAGTAAAAGCTCTGGGATTACTCCAAAGTTATGATATAAAAACAGCCTCTACAGGAGAGCCTAAAGTAGTTTTTAACCTTAATAAAGAATGGGAGTAAACTATGTACCTGAGTGCAGAGATTATGTACCTGAGTGCAATTTTAAGCTCTTTTTATGTACCTGAGTGCAGAGATTATGTACCTGAGTGCAAAAGTAAACAGAGTAAACAGCTCTTAAAGTGTTGATAATAAAGGAGATGTAAGAAAGCCTAAAAATACTAAGAGTTATTAAGATACTTGTAAGAGTATCTAAGAGGGCTATCCTCCTCCTTAAAGTCGGATAGCCTTTTATTTTTTAACCCTACAGGATGAGAGAGAAACTAAAAAAGATAGTAGCCTGTATATTTAGGAGCTGGGAGGGAGAGATACAGAAACCTCATCCTAAGCTACAGATATTACCTCCGTTTTTTTATGAGCTTTGATTATTCAATTTTTATTAAAAAAAGAGGGATTATCTCCCTCCTCTTATATAACCCCTTAGAGTAGAAACGCACATAAAGAAAGTTTATTTTATTTACTGTTTACTAAGTAATAAAAATAATTATAGTAATATGAGTAATTGTTAAAAACTTATTATTACTTTTACTCCTATAAATAATAGTAAACATTAAATTTGTATTTATGGATTTAGTAGTAAGACCAGCTCAGGAGATAGAACTTATACAGCCTTTAAGGATAGAGAGCCTGGTAGATAGTTTTATACAGGCTCAGGATGTAAAGCTAAGCTCTAAGGAACTATACAGGAGAACTTTAAAACAGTATTTTACCTGGATAGACCGTAAAAACTACCTCTTATCTGAAATAGCTAGACCTCAGCTCTTAGAGTATAAGGATGAGCTATTAAACTCTGGGATGAGTAGTTTAACTGTAGGCTCTTATATTACCTCTGTAAGACGTTTTTATGAGTGGACTGAGGCTAATAAGTTTTATCCAAACGTAGCTAAAGGGATTAAAACTCCTAAGAGAAAACAGCAATTTAAAAAACAGCCACTACTACCAGAACAGGCTACAGCTTTACTATCTTATTACCAGGATAAAGCTCTAAGAGATTACGCTATAGTAAACCTACTCCTAAGAACTGGATTAAGAACTATAGAAGTAATAAGAGCGAATGTAGAGGATATTACTTTTAAAGGCTCTCAGAGAGTTTTATTAGTGCACGGTAAAGGTAGAGATGAGAAAGATAATTTTGTATTACTTACAGATAAAGCCTACCAGCCTATAGCGGAGTATTTAGCTACCAGAGGTAAATTAAACAGCTCAGAGCCTCTATTTACCTCTACCAGTAATAACAGTAAAGGAGACAGATTAACTACCAGAACTATAAGCTATGTAGCTAAGGAGGGATTAAAAGCTATAGGACTGGATGAGCGGAGCTTTACAGCTCATAGCCTTAGACATACTACAGCCGTAAATATCCTAAGAGGAGGAGGCTCTTTAGAACAGGCTCAGTTTACTCTGAGACATAGCAACCCAGCCACTACTCAAATTTATACAGCTACTCTAAATGAGGAGCGGAGATTACAGAACAGCGGAGAGGCTCTAATAGATAATTTATTTTAACTACCATAAAGCCTACATTACAGAACTAAATGAGCCTACTCACTACAGACCTAAGTAAAGTAAAAAAGCTCTCTTTAAAAGGAGTAAGATTACCTATTAAGGATAAGGAGCCAGAGCCCACTAATTACCCTCCCTCTCCAGAGGAGATAAGCTATAGTAAATTAGTAGCTATAAACCCATTAATAGAGGAGCTGGTAGATAGATTTGATTTAGTTAGTAATACTACAGGAGAACGGATAAAAAAAGTAGATAGATAATTTTAAATAATATAAGTAAACAGAGTAAATTAAATAATATGGCAGATTTAACCAGAACAGAATTAATAAAGCTAATAGCTGTTAAAGACTCTTTGAATTTGCAAGGAGTAAACTTAGAGGGAATTGATTTAACTAAATTAAATTTATCAGAAGCTAACCTAAGAGGAGCTAACCTAAGAGGAGCTAACCTAGGCGGGGCTGACTTATCAGGAGCTTGGCTAGGAGAAGCTAACCTAAGTGGAGCAGACCTAAGAAAAGCTAACCTATCAGGAGCTGACCTATCATGGGCTAACCTAACTAGAGCTAACCTAAGAGGAGCTAACCTAGGAGGAGCTAACCTACAAGGAGCTGAACTATCAGAAGCTAACCTATCAGGAGCTTGGCTAGTAGTAGCTAAGCTAGAAGGAGCTAACCTAAGAGGAGCTAACCTAAGAGAAGCTAACCTAAGAGAAGCTAACCTATCAGAAGCTAACCTAACTGGAGCTGACCTAACTGGAGCTGACCTAACTAGAGCTGACCTAGGAAGAGCTAAGCTAATAGAAGCTAACCTACAAGGAGCTTACCTAATATACGCTATCCTAACAAAAGCTGACCTATCAGGAGCAAACCTAGAGGGTATACGTGGCAACTACTATATTGAGTAAACACAATAATATGAGTAATTTAACAGACTGGATAAAAACGGAGCTTTACCCTACTCTTTATGAGAGTATAGATACAGCTTTACCAGAGCACGAATTTAAACGCTACTCTGGAGGCTGGAGGAGTGCAACTTATTTAAACGGAACTAAACATAAAAGAGGAGATAAGACTGTAATAAGTAAAAAAGCTCCTGGATATATCTTAGAACAGGGAGGAGATAATTTAAGCCTGGTAGATTATGTAATGAGGAGAGATAATTTAGAATTTATCTTAGCTGTAGAGACCTTAGCTAAGGCTGTAGGATTACAGCTACCTAAAGGAGAGATAGACTTTAATACTTACCAAAGAGATAAAGACCAGATTACACTACTGGAAAGCTGTAATAGTTATTTTATTTACTGTTTAGAGAACTCTACAGGAGCGGATGAGGTAAGAGCTTACCTATCCTCCAGAGGCTACTCAGATGAGGATGTAAAAACTATGGAGCTGGGATATATACCAGACCAGGATAAGCTCTCTAAATATCTACTAAGTAAAGGATATAGCCAAACCTTAATAGATGAGGTAGTAAAGCTAAATAAAGGGATAGGAACTACTCATAAACTTACTATACCTTATAGGAGCGGAGGCTCTATAAAGGGCTTTAAGTTTAGAACTATAGTAGAGGCTACTCCTAAGTATTTAAACTCTATAGGATTAGATAGGCTGGGAGGATTTTTTAACCTCTTAGGAATTAAAGGAGATAAGGATTTAGTAATAGTAGAGGGAGAGCTGGATAGCCTCTCAGCTACAGCCAGAGGAGTAAATAATATAGTAGCTACTGGAGGTAATAGTATAAGCTCAGACCAGATAAAAGACGCTATAAAGAGAGGAGCTAAGAGCTTTACTCTCTGTTTAGATACTGAGCCTGGTAAAGAGGAGGAGACAGCTAATAGAATAAACTCAGCTATAGAGGTAATACTGGGAGAGGGAGTAAACAGAGTATACATAGTAAACCTACCAGATTTAGGAGGAGGTAAAACAGACCCAGATAGGCTAATAAAAGAGAGCGGAGTAGAGGCTTTTAGGGAGGCTATTAGAGGAGCTTTACCTTACTATAAGTATAAGCTACAGGAGACGCTAAATAAATACGGCAAAATAGAGGAGGATAGAGGGCTACAGCCTAAAGATATAGATAGCCTACTGGATGAGGTAGTAGAGCTCAGCTATAAAATACCAGAGGCTATAGATAGAGATAGATTTAAAAAGCTCTTTACCTCTCTGGAGGCTATTAAAGAGCTGGGTATAACAGAGGAGAGCTTATCTATTACTGTAGATAGATTAACCTCATCCAAAAATAAAGAGCTTAGGGATAAGGAATTAAAAAAACTACTCTCAGAGGCTACTCAGCTACAGACTAAAGGAGATACAGATAAAGCTCTGGAGCTACTAAATAACGGAGTAAAAGAGACTATTACTAAAGGAGCTATAGATTTACTACCTCCTCCTCTTAATTTTAATAGCTTACTGGATGAGATAGCTACTTTACCTCCAGCCTATAAGACAGGCTACAGCTCTTTAGATAAGTTTATAGGATTTACTCCTGGAGCTATTACGCTTATAGCTGGTAGACCCTCACACGGTAAAACTACTTTTCTGTTTAACTTACTTTTAGAGATGAGTAGGCAATATCCAGAGGAGGTATTTTACTTTTTTACCTATGAGGAGCCAGTAAAAAACATATCTATAAAACTCTTAAATAGATTAATAGCTACAGACCTTAGCCAGTATTACAGAGATATAAAGGATTTATCTAAGCCTACTAATTACGAATTTTTAAAGAGCTATATAAAAGCCAGGAGAACGGATATACAGCCTATAGAGGAGGGTAAGATAAAGCTACAGAAACTAATAGACAGCCAGAGATTAAAAGTAATAGATAAAAACTACTCTGTAGAGGAGCTATATAACCTCATCCTATACTTAAATAAAAAGGAACGGATAGGAGGAGTATTTATAGACTATATCCAAAGGATGAGAACAGATAGGAGAACTCAGGATAAAAGAACAGAGATAGCTCATATCTCAGACCAGGTATTACAGATAGCTAAAGATAGCGGATTACCCTTAATACTGGGAGCCCAACTAAGTAGAGCTACTCAGGATAGTAAAGGAGGTAAACCAAAATTAGAAAACCTTAAAGAGGCTGGAAACTTAGAGGAGGACGCTAATACTGTTTTATCTGTATATAACGAAAGTAGAGAAAGGGATGAGAGCTCAGAGGGAGAAACCTTAAAAGGAGCCAGAGAGGTAGAGCTGGAGATTAAGGCTTTAAAAAACAGAGAGGGAGAAGTAAACCAGACAGCTACTCTATTATTTGATAAATATACAGGAGTAATAAAAGATAAGAGCTCTAAGGAGACATATTTTAAATAAACACGGTAAACATAGTAATATGAGTAAAGTAATAAGTATAAGTAACCATAAAGGAGGAGTAGGTAAAACTACCTCAGCTATAAATATAGGAGCTGGATTAAATAAGCTGGGTAAAAAGATACTCCTAATAGATTTAGACCCTCAGGCTAACCTATCTCAGAGCTTAGGGCTAATAGACCAGGATAAGAATATATACGGAGCTCTTAGAGGAGAGTATAAGCTACAGCCTATAGAAGTAATAAAAGGGCTGGATATAATACCCTCTACTTTAGATTTATCTGGAGCTGAGGTAGAGATGAGCGGAGAGGCTGGGAGAGAGTATATCCTTAGAGAACTTATAGACCCTATTAGAGGCTCCTATGATTATATATTAATAGATAGCCCTCCCTCTCTGGGATTACTTACTATAAACTCTTTTACAGCCTCAGATGAGATATTTATACCTCTACAGGCTCAGTATTTAGCTCTACAGGGATTAAGTAAATTAATAGAGGTAATAGATAAGATTAAAAAGAGACTAAATAAAGAGCTAAAAATAGGAGGAGTATTTATTACCCAATACGACAGTAGGAAAGTATTAAATAGAGATGTAGTAGCTACTATAGAAACTCATTTTAAGGATGAGGTATTTAAGACTAAGATAAGAGATAATATAGCTTTAGCTGAGGCTCCTACTCAGGGAGTAGATATTTTTAGATACAACCTTAAAAGCTATGGAGCTGAGGATTACCTAAGCCTATGTAGAGAAATTGTTAAAAAATAAACATACTTAATAAACAGAGTAATATAAATAAACATTAAATTAGTAGATATGAGTAAAAAGAACTTTACAGGAGGATTAAGCTCTTTACTGGGAGACCAACCAGAGAAACCTCAGAGGGCTAAAAGAGGTAGACCTCAGACAGTTTTTAAGGAGATTACTAAAAGCTCTCAGGAGGGAACTAAAGAGAACGAAACCAGAGCCACGTTTATAGTAGGAGAGGGGCTACTGGATAAACTTAAAGCTATAGCCTACTGGGATAGAAAATTAATAAAGGAGGTAATTAACTCAGCTCTCCAGGAGGCTGTAGATAGATACGAAAAAAAGAACGGAGATATAAACCCAATACCTAAAAAATAGAAACTATGGAAAGCAAAGGAGATGTTTTAGCTAAATTATACAGAGAGGATTTTAATTTATTATCTGATAGCGATTTAATAGAAAAATTTGATGATTATGTTTTTATTGTTTTTCATATAGCTCACAGCTTTAGAGATGAGGTAGCCTTAGATGTTTTAGCAACATTACTAATAGAAAGGAAACTAAGAACTTCAAAGGAGATAAAGGATTATTTTGAAGAGAACGAAAAATAAAAGATATGGGAACTATAATAGAGGGTATTAAATTCTATACTATACCAGAGACAGCTAAGGCTCTTAAGGTAACTCCTCAGACTATTAGAGCTTACATTAAACAAGGTAGGATAAAGAGCCAGAGGATAGGGAGACCTATACTAATTACAGAGAAGAACTTAAAGGAATTTTTAGGAGTAGAGAAATAGTCTACCTCCATAAACTTGACATTACAGAAGTAAAAATATGAATAACGAAATAAAGGATTTTTCAGCTATACAGCTTAGAGAGGCTTTTACTCAGACTGGGCTACCTCCAGAACTTACAGAGAGGGCTATAAAAGACTATGAGAGATATAGAGCCTCAGAACTGGATGAGCTTTTTTTACTAAGAAAATACGAATTAAATGATATTAATACTATAAAAGATTTAATAACACGTAATAGGAAAAAACTTAAAGACGGAAACGAGATATTTGATGAGGTTTTATATACCTACTTATCTTATATAGACTATAAAAGCCAGATAGCGGAAACCTACCAAAAAACTAAAGACTGGGCTACTGTATTTACTACAGATGTTTACTCGGATGTTTATGAGGCTCAAGAGAGCTTTATAGACTACATAGAACAAACCTACCAGACTAAGATTAAAGATATAAAAGAACTCCAGGAGCTTACAGGGATATATAAGCTAAATAGCTGGGATGAGAAACTAAAAGAGTATAAACCAGTAGGAGATGAAGAGGCTAAAGAGAACGCTATTAGAGAGCTGGATGAGACGCTAACCAGAGCCAGATTTAATAAGTTTAGTAGAGCTATAGGTAGAGCTTTAGATGAGGGAGCGAAATATAAAGACCTCATCCATATACAGCCTAAGGATTACGGATTACCAGAGAGCTGGAGATATTGTTTAGCCTCAGACCAGTATACTACTATACTTTGGGCTATCTCTTTAGATTACTTTTTAAGGGAGCCAGGATTTATAGTATTAGCTCCTAATCCCAGAGATATAGCGGAGGATTTAGAGGCTCCTTTATCTGTAATAATGGACGCTATAAAAGACTGTAATAAATGGAGAGCTTAGAAACTAAAGAGAGATTTATAGAGCTCAGAGCTAAGGGCTGGAGTTTTGATAAGATAGCTAAAGAACTGGGTAAAGCTAAACAGACCTTAATAGACTGGAGTAAGGAGCTACAGGATGAGATAGCTAATAGGAAAGCTATAGAGCTGGAGGCTCTTTATGAAATTTACTACCTACTTAAAGAGGCTAAGATAAAAAAATACGGAGCTATCCTATCTAAGATTACCAATGAGCTGGAGAGTAGAGACTTTAATAACGTGCCTACAGGGAGACTATTAGAGCTTTATCTACTATACTTTGAGAAACTAAGCCAGGAGGTAATAGAGCCCTCCTTTAAAAGCTCTACAGAGATAGAGGAGGAGAGACAGGATAAGGAACTATTAGAGGCTCTTACTACTCTTAAAGCGGAGCCAGTAAGGAGACTAAAAGTAGGCTAAAAGATTACTAAGTAAACAGAGTAATAAATGATTACAGAGAGAGATATACAGGCTAAAGATATTAAGAGGCTACTCCTAAGAGTTTATAGGAGATACCAGAGCGGAGCTATTACAGAGGCTCAGGCTCATAAAGAGACCTATCTACTAAACTCTGTATTAAAAGCTATAGAGATTACAGACCTGGAAACCAGATTACAGAACATAGAAAATACTTTAAGAGATGAGTAAAAAAGATATAGGTAAAATACTTACTACAGGAACAGCCAGACAGAGGCTACTACTAATAGCTGAGGATAGAGCCAGAATTACCTATGGAGAGGATAGATTATTAACAGAGGGAGATTTTAATAGGCTCTTAGGGAGCTTTAAGAAACCAAACGAGATAAAGCTATATAATCAGTTTTTAGGATATACGAGAGCCGTAAATATAGCTATACTAAATTTACAGGGTAAAAAATATGAAGTAACGAGACATTACTCAGACCTTAGAGGATATATCCTACTATTAAATAGCTATGAGAACTCTGAGATATTAGTAAACTCTATTTTAAATGAGATTAAAGACCCAGTAGAAAGGGAGAGATTAGCTAAAATAGGAGCCTCTGTAAACTTTTTATTATTTAGCGAGACCGAAGTAGATAAAGAGGGATTTATAGATATACAGATAAATCATAAAGACCCAGAAAAAACAAAAAAAGGAACCCCAGATAATAGAGCAATTTTGAATAATAAATTAACGCTCTGGGAGGTAATGAATAACGTAAAAAGACAGGCGGAGAAAACAGCTACAGAATATCTAAGCTGGGAGAAAGCTACTTTAGACTTTATGGAGGATAAAGGATTTAAC
>OGWB01000094.1_pt1 | contig 9956 bp, 12 predicted proteins | sample 1575961 | NCBI WGS metagenome assembly OGWB01 (sample SAMN07581556, study PRJEB24739) | freshwater metagenome | place: Singapore | collected 2015-04 | reverse complement strand
CTCTTTCAGCTATCAAACAACAGAATGGACGAGATGTATCTTTAAAGTATACACCCAAAGAGATAGACTTGTTCTTGGTATATGAGCCTTCGACTGATAGCTTTTACAATATACCTTTAAGTATGTATACAGATAGTAGGGTTAATATCTTTCGGATAGATAAGCCTAAGAATGGACAGAGTAAGGGTGTGAAGTATCTTAAAGACTATTTGTTTGTATTGTAGGCTATATACCTATACAATATACTACTATGGACAATAAAGACAAAGTACTACTAAGTGCTATGGAGTACTTCTTAAGTAGAAAGAAAGAGATCGAACGGTACGTTGAAGGTGAGCACAAATGGTTTGGTGATGTGGATCAATCAGTGGTGTTTAATTCTCGACCATGGTATCTAGAAGATAGTCACTGTTCTAAAACCCCATAGTGGGGGGTTGAGCGCACACGCGGGGATATAAACCCCAGTACGGGAATTTATAGATACAGACAAACTGTTTGGGATTTCTAATAGGTGCATGCCAAAATTTTTAATAATTTTTTTTGCAAAATTTCCTATAAGTTATTTACCGGGTTTCTGTTATTCAAAATATACGATTGCTGACCCCTTGGAATTTCCAATATTCGTTAAATCTATCTTTCTTTGAGTTAGATTGTTGTAAAATTTATTCATCCCTTCAAAATAATGTATATCATCTAACATTACAACACCCCGAAATCCTATTTCACTTAGTTTTGTAAATATTACCGCCTCCTGTATACCATCATGAGGATCTACATCTAAGAAGATAAAAGGCGTCTCGAGAATTAAATCTTTATCATCTAGAAAATTACCCACCCTATATTCAATGTTTTCTTTACATTGTGCAGGGTCTTTGGGGAAAAAACTATCGCACACATCATATGAAATAACAGTATTGCTTTTATTATAGCCTAACGCCAATGCACTCCACCCCCGAAATGTACCAATATCTAAGAGTTTTTTATTTTGAAACAATGTAGATATATAGGCTAATAACCGGTAATGATTTTGTCCAGACTTCTCAGATATAAAGTTATTTACATCTTGATAGCTGTCTTTCTGAATTTGAGACATATCAATACCATCAAGTACTTGATTAGTTACAGAATGTAAATTCACCTAGTGATTTATTCCCCACCCCCGCCATCTCCTCCGCTACCCCCACCTCCATAATCTCCATAATATCCCCATCCATATCCTCCATAATATGGTCCATAAGCTCTTGTAGCCCTCACATATCTTGTTCTTCTTGTTTTTCTCTTCTTTCTACGTCTTCTCTTTTCTAGTAAGAAGTATTCTTTAAATGTAATCACTTATATATTTAAGGCTTTTTGTATTATGTAGTGCATCAAGCCAGTTATATGTTGTAAGGACCATCCTATTATTATACCTAAAATAATTAAAGTAAATCCAATGGAACAATCATTAATAAACCATTTTGTTAACTTGTATAACAGTTTTTTAAGCACTCTATATTTATAAAAAACTACAATTCTGGCTGTGCCCAAAGCTGCTGCGCAGCTATAACATACACCCTCCCTGGTTTATCTACATATTTGACTAAGTAATTTAAATGAATATACAGGTAAAAGATATCTCCAATCTCTCTAAGCCTAATGTCTTCAAGTCATTGTTTCAAATAGCTTTTGAATATATTCTCATTTTTTCTATTATCCTTTTTACTATTAATTTCTTTAATGTCTTTACTGCACTGCTGGCTATCATGCTCATTGGTGCTCGACAACAAAGCCTTTCTGCTGTTGCCCACGATGGAGTACACTACCGGGTATGTAAAAATAAAAAGCTTAATGATTTTATCTCTAATATTTTTATATATTTTCCTTTGTTTTCCTCTCAACAAAAGTACAGAACCTACCATATGCTTCATCATATTAAAACCAACAGTGAGGAAGATCCTGACTATATCAATAAAAAAGACAATCCTGAATTTAAGTTTCCGCAAACTAAAATTTCTTTTTTTAAAAATGTGTTTAAATACATCTTTGGCATTCATCACGTTGTTACATTTTTCTCATTAAATAAGACCTGGAAGCAGAAGTTTAAATATTTTCTTAAAGGATTTACTGTTGTGCGTCCTTTAGAGCATGTAAAGTATAAAGAAGATCGTAGAGAGCTTTATTCATTAATTGCATTCAATGTAACCCTGCTCGCGTTTTTTATTATAACCGGTAATGTTTGGTATTATCTGCTCTTCTGGGTTTGCCCCTGTTTTCTTTACATACCCTTTATTTTCAGAATACGCGTAATATGTGAGCACTTTGGTATTACAAAAAATAAAATTGATCACTCTCGAACTATGTATCCCAATTGGTTTGATCGTATATTCCTGGGCTTGAACTGGAATTTGAGTTATCACCTTGATCATCATCTCTTCCCCTCGGTTCCTTCTTATAATGTAAAGAAGCTTCATCAAAAACTTTTGCTAAATAAAGATTATAGAGACAATGCACAAATTACCTCTCACGGTACCTGGGGTGTATTTCGAGAATGCACTTCATTATAAAATATTTTATAAATTATAAAATACAAACAATTTAAAATAAATATATTAATATGGCCTTTACACCGCCTCCGGATTTTAGAGATATAGCTCGGGCTAAACGAATTCAATCTAATAAATTTCTTTCTGCTAGTTCAGTTATTAATCGCGGTGGGAAATCTAATAGCTCGGTAGTTGTTCCTCCTGATCCTACCCCCTCATCCACCATACCTCTTACCCCCTCGATTACCCCTACAATAACACCTACCCCGACAAATACTCTTACTAATACACCTACCAACACTCCTACACTTTCCCAAACACCTACTATTACCCCTACAATAACTGTGACACCTACTGTTACTGTTACTACCTCAAATCCCTATCAACAGAATGTCGGTTTATTAGAAATTAATGATAATTCTTCTCCTGTTCTTTTTCAACAAAATACTTATTTTGCTCCCAATTCAAATATAAACGGTTTTCAAGTACAGATTGATGAATTTGTTCTTGATGTAGAATTATTTGACACCGGTAACCCTAACACCACTTTTTATGTTTTAACTCTTCCAGATGAAAGAAAAATAACGTTACGACAAGATCAAACCAATACAATTTTTATTGGTAATTCTACATTAAATATTAACGTTGATACAAATTTATTAAAAAGAAATATAATTTTATGAGCTTATCATTTAACTTACAGGAAGGAATTGTACCTCAATCCAATAAAGATACTAAAAATAATAACAATCCGGTACCCCCCGGTCCTTGTCCGGGCTTTACTCAAGGTGATGTTATAAATCCAGAATTGACATGTGAATGTCCAAAAGTAAAAAAGGCTCGATGGAAACAATATGAAGGTGCGTTTTACGTAATCGAATATTACTGTGAATAAAAAATGAAAAGACAAAATTATACTAAAAGCTCGTCTCGTAAGAATGATCCTTGCCCCCAGCAAGCTTCAAAAAACTACTCTTTTAAACAATTAAGCAAAACTACATTTACTACTATTCCTTACAGTCGCCTGGATTTAAGCCTTGTGAGCGTTACAAGCTCGACTAACGTTGCTGGAATATCTGGATTTTATCAACCTCAAAATATTTTTTATACTATTACCCCCGCTAAGACTGCAACAGCTATTCTTTTAAATAATGAATTTCCTTTTAAAACAGATTACTGGGATATTTCTCTAGGCATTCCTCTTCTTTCTTCACAAAAATCCGGAAAGAGAATGAGAATTTCACAATATAATCATTTAACTAAATTTTATACTTTAACTTCTCTACCTCCCTTTACTGAAGAGAACAATTATAATTCATCTTTTTTTTATCCCGGCTTGTATACCCGGGTTTATAATAGAGATATTTTTAAATATATAACGGTTTCAAAAATTACTTCTGCGGGGTTTTTTGCAACTACCGATGAATGGGGAATAACTAATAATAATGCACTGACGACAAATTTTTATGTTTTAGATCAAAATGACGAGGTTCCTGATTCTTCTGCAGGTACTTACAAGCTCTTTCCTTTAGTAAGTACCGAACAATTTACATCTAACGATCTTAATATTATTAATAATATGGTCTTAACGAATGGGTTTACTCGCCCTCAAAGAGATGGAAATCCCTTTCTCTCTGGTTTTACTCTCCCTTTTGCAACATTTATTGTTGGGCGCAAATTTAAAAATCGATATTTTCTTCAAACACCCTTGAGTGCTTTATCTGGCGCCAGAATCAATCAACCCACTCTTTCTGGTAGATGGATTTATGATAAAGACTTTGCATTTACAGAATTCACAGTTGATACCATACCTCTCTCTACATCTGTGGTATTATTAACCGCGTTTAATCAAAACAATGTAAAAAATGCATTTATTAACAACAAGAATATTTTACTTACATCTACTAGTTTGGTAAATGGTGTGAGCACCAATAATCTTGTTTTTAATAACTTTAAAAGCTCAAAATTTGAAAGAATTAATAATACACAGAATATTTTACCTCTTTCTTCTTTAAATACCGGCTACCTTGCAAATGTACCTCTTTTTGAATTTTCTTCCTTAGGGTTTTGTAGAGATTATAACAGTTTTAATGTTGGTAATAATTTCGCCGAAGACATATCCCTTTCTGACGATTTTGTTTATGCAACAAACAGCAATTTAAATTCAATCTTTGTCTATCATCTTTCTTCCAATAAAAATATTGAATCTGTTGGCTATGTTCCTTCCAATGATGAGGTAACTCAAGCAGTACCTTGGTCTATCATTACTCCTTCAACAGTAGTAAATGTCACCTCAGGAATCAAGTCTGGTAAATTTACTTCAAATCTGTTTAATCTTTCTTCGGTAAATTTATCTGTCAAATCCATATCCGGATTTGGTGATACTATTTATACGGATAGCCGTTTCAAAAAAATCCAAGGTATAGATTTTATTTCTTCAGCTTACACTTTAACTTATAATGAAGCTCAGCCCTTGTCTGGGTTGTTCACCCCGGGCAAACTTTATAATGCTGTAGATATTTATACTCTCCAGCCTCGAGTAACTGCTTTTCCAAGATATTCGAAAGTTGCTACTATTGCAGATAATTTCTACCAACATTTAAGTGGTCAGAGTTATCATCAAAACTATATATCAAAAGTTTTAATAAACACAGATTCAAGTAATGATTTTAAATCCTCTTTAGTTGTTTTGGTAGCGCGTCCTAACAATACATTTTTTAGTGGAAGTACAGGAATAGTAGAAATTTATGGAAAATCGTTCAGTACGCCTTTGCGTTTATTAGAGGTATTAACGAGTAAAAATTCTTTTTTAAGCTCATTTAATCTATCAAATTCACGATATGGTGCAAATTTAGCTGGAGAATTAAATTCGTTTTTTGTAACAAATTCTTCTTCTAATGGATCATTTATTGATGTATATGATTATAATTATTTTACTCAAACTCTTTCATCTACTGCAGGCATTACTTATAATTTTAATCTTAGCTCAACGTACAGAGGTTATTTAAGAGATGTAATCTCTAACAATAATTTTGGAAAAAATATATATTATGATGAACAAATAGGATATGATCCTTACTTTGAAACACAAACATTGTTTACAAATCGCTTATTTGTAAATTCAATATCCGGTATTCAAATATTTGAAAAAGCAGCAAACCAATATATTCCCTCTATTTTACTAAATTCATCCTTCAGTAATGAAGATAATTTTAATGCTTATTTAAATAATTTTGTTACCGTTAGACAAAATAAAGCTTATTTGTATCATTTATCAACATTTCAATTTGTACCCCCTCCTTTGATACCACAGTCTCCGCTTCCCACTAAAACACCTACGAAAACACCTACGCCTACAATCACCCCAACTATTACTCCCACAAGAGTATCTCTTCAACCTTTAACTCCTTTTGCAACTCCTACTATTACTCGCACTAAAACACCAACCCCCACCCCTACTAAAACCACAACACCTACGCCCACGAGAACTTCTTCTCTATATATACCTGCAATAACCGCTCTCTGTGTAAGTAATGCGGGCTCTTCGTCTTTTAACGGTACTTATATATATTCCCCTCTTACCTTTAATGAGGGTCGTTATATTAATATAGCTAACAATAATTTACAAATATTTGCTCGTTGGAATTCTTGGTGGTACATGAAAAATATTAATTCTTCAGGATATCAATATTATACATTTGTTCAACCCCCTTCTTTTACTATTCCTCTCACGGGATGGGCAAAATTCTATAATGCAGTAGATCCCGCGCCAATTTTAAGCCTAGGAATATGTCCCAATGTTACTGCTACAATACAATCAACCCCCACGGTAACACCTACAAGAACGACGACCCCCACACCCACCGTTACTCGAACAGCTACAGTAACACCTACCCCCACTGTTTCTCCTGGGTTAAACTTCATTAATCAAGCTATTTTCCCAGTAGGAATAAATCCCATTTCACTTGTAAAAACAAATCTTAATAATTATTGGACTACTCTTGGTACTCTTACTTCAATAAAAAACAATACAACTTATTCTGCATCAATAGCTTTAAATGATACCGGGGGTGCTGTGATAATTGCCGGTAATTTTCCTTTTGTAGTTCTTTCTGCTCAGAACATAAACAATATTAATTCTTCAACCGTTACTATTTTAACTGCTATAAATGAATATCTTTATTCATCAAAGATAACTTATAATAAAAATCGCGGAGAAACTATAGCTCTTTATTCGGGAAACAATAATACCAGGCTATTATCTTTTCAAGGCAATAGCATGAATGCATTAAGCTTGATTCATGCTCAATCTAATACGTATTTTTCTGATATTGCTGTAAATCCATTATTAAGCAGTACATATGGATTTGTTCAAGGGGTGGTTGATTTTTCTGCTGGCAATTCATTATCTGGGTTATTTTATTTTCAATACAATGCTAATTTAAATACTTTTAACACCCAATTGACCTCTGTAACTGGTAGTATATTTGGAGGTTCGGTAGCATTTGATTACGATTATCAAGGAATTCCTCATATTGCATATCCTATGAGTAATGGCTTTAACTTTAACTTAAAAGTTATAAAATATAATGGTCAATGGATTACGGATTTATATGAGAATATAAATGTAAATGGGTTTAACTATATACAATTTAAATGTATTCCTAATACTAATAATTATGTGGTGATGGCAACATATAATTCTGCTGCATCATCTTTTTATGCTTATTATAATAATGGAAGTATTACCAAGTTTAGAGAAAGATTAAAAACAGGAGCCACTCTACAGCCAAGAATGATTTTAAATAATCAAAACAATATAACAGTATTTACAAAACAAATTGCAGCAGATACAAATTACGGTAATAATCACGCATTTAATTTTATTTCTCTGAACCCATTTTCTATTATAAATAGAATACCTACATCTTTATTTTACGCTTCAGGAAACATTGATGTAGCATTGTCAGGTACTTATGTGGCATCAACCGTGACGCTGACCCCAACAGTTACGCCAACTAATACCCGGACACCCACCCCTACAGCTAGCATCACTCCTACTATTACTCCCACGAGAACTACTATATCGATAACGCCTACAATATAAAATAAAAAAAATAAATTAAGCTTTATTAAATAATTATAGTTCTTTCTTAGTATACAGGACCGGGTGAATTCGGTGAATATCTCCTTGAGACAATACCGAGCCAAGCTTTTTTAGGTTAAAGGAAAAAGAAGGTGTAGAGACTAAGATGTGAGCCTAACAATAATCATCTAACAGCGCCCGGCATTTTTAAAAATGAAGATATAGTCCAACCCCGTTGGCGACAATGGGAATATTTGGCTTTGACTTTATGATAAAGTTATCCTACCCGCATTGGGAAAGATAACATAATGTGAAGTCTCAGAGGAATTATGCTCCAAGGGTAAATAAGTGCCCAACTGTATACTAGGAAAGAATTCTTTTTAATCTAAATCCCACACTATATCTCCCTGAACCCCCATATACACAATGCCAGAAAGGACTATTTTCATCTCCCACATTAAAGATTCGATATGAATAACCCACCGGATCATACTCAGTAATCATCTCTTCATTCTCTGTATAACGAAAAAAACTATCTCCTTGTAGACTCTTTACAATATAGATTCTCCAATCCTGTCTCTTGAAGTTTGTATGCCAAGACATAAAGCCATCCAAGGGGTAGAAAAAACACCCGGACACTAATTTTTCCGTTAATTCAAATCCTTTCTTTAATAAAAAGTCCTCTAATTCAACTCGATAGCTAGAAGCACAGGGAAAAATGTTAACAAGCTTTTTATATTCACTTGAATCTACAATGCTTTTATTAAAGAGAAATTCTTTACTTAGATAGTACTGAGGGTTAGTATTCTCTTTCTCATACCTCTCGGTAAGTAAATTTCGGGGTTCATTATGACGTGAGACATCAATAAAGAGTTTATCTATATTTTCTATTAAAGTCAAAGGTAAATCGGTTTGTACCATTTATTATTATTTATTTATTAAATATTTTTATTGTGTGGAGTTGGTTTAAATCATTCTTTAAGAAAGAAGAAAGCCTTTTAACCCCCAAGGCAACCCTAGAAGACATAATAAAGGATCTGTCTAAACCACCTGCTACAAAAATAAAAACTCAATTGCAGGTAATCATGGATTATGCAAATTTTATAAACATGTTAGAATTAGAATATTATTATCTTTCTAAAGATCCTCCTGTTTTATTTCGACCGAATAAAAACTGTTTTGTTGCAGTGCGTCCAGAGGTTATTTTTCGTTGCAACTATAAAAATTAGCCATTATAATAAGGTAGTGAAGACAAAGAACAAGATTATTGGTATGTATGGAAACCGGGATAATAAAAATGCGGCAAAGTATTGGCGGGAGAGTTGTGGGGTAAAATGTCGGGCACAACGATCAGATAAAGGTAAGAAAAGAAGGAATTATTAATTATGTCTAAACCTCTTCATCCTTTAGATAGAAAAAATCCCTGGATTGTTTATTCCAAAGATCATGCCCGGCAAATGAGACAAGATCATGGATTCAAGAAATTTCGAGCCACTCGTTCAGATAAAAATAAAAAACGTATAAAGAAATTTTTTTAAATGAACTATACAGTTCGAGATTTAGTTTTTTCTGCAGAAGAGTTTTCTGAACTTAAAAGTATTTTAGGCGAACACCGTCGTATTTGCCGTGATCAAGTTACCCGTTATGTACAAGGAGAATATCAAACTTCAGAATGTTCTGTAACACACCATCGATATAAAATAATTGAAAGTATAATTAATAAAATAGATAATATTGAGTGGTTAAATCATACCGTTAAATGATTGATCCAGAAAAAGTAATTACCGATCGAAATCAAAAAAGCTACATAGCTGAGTATTCGGCACCTAAAATTATTTTACCACAATTGGAAAAATGTGAAAACAATAGACAGGTAAACCTGGCCCATAAGATACAAACAAGAATAGAAGAATTATCTCAAGAATATAAAAGTTTAATTGAATTATATGAGTGGAACAAGTTTGTTGAAAGTTTTGAAATAAGACTAGAAACAGTTGTCGGTCAGATATATTATTTGTATGAACGGGATGATGGATCTAAGTTTTTATCGTTAATTTCACCGGATGATTTTTTTGTTAAGTACAAATTTCACGGTTCTACTACAATAAATTCTGAAGGTTATTTTGTCGAATATAGATAAATATATATGTGGCTAAAAAATTTAAGAAAAAAGTAAACAGATTAAAGATTAAAGAATGTGAAAAAATTCTTTCTGAACAACGTAATATTGCTAATAGTACTTATTATCGCGCAGTTTTTAAACACTATAATACTTTGCTACTCAATAAAGAACACATAAATAATAAGATCGGAAGAGCGTCGTGTAGGGAAAGAGTGTAGACTATAGT
>OGWB01000092.1_pt1 | contig 10134 bp, 6 predicted proteins | sample 1575961 | NCBI WGS metagenome assembly OGWB01 (sample SAMN07581556, study PRJEB24739) | freshwater metagenome | place: Singapore | collected 2015-04 | reverse complement strand
TGGTTTCTTCTATGCCATTTATTATGAAAGCGCGCGTTTCCAGCCATAAGATTATTTATTAAATCTCATTGGTTAACTTTATTAATTTATAGTAGAAAACGCCTATTTAAAGCTATAGTATTATAAGGATTTTTTTCTGTATAATCACCTGCTTCAACTTGAATAGTTGCTTTATTAGTACCGTAAGTATTAAAAACAATTTGACAAGCTTTTTTAATTGTTCTTACTTTTTGTGAAGGATTTAAACCACTATTTAAATCTGAACCGGTTTGACTTACATAAACTGTATTACCATCTGGTCTTTCCCAGATTGATCCTTTAGTAGAGTAAGAATCACCATAAACGGTAAAATTCATACCAGTTACAGAATTTACATAAGGTGAATATTTTTGACCCGCTACGTTTCCGTCTACTATAACATTTGCACCTTTGTCAATAAACAAAGCATCATAACCTCTATCGGGTGCTGCAAATCTTGCAACATCTTGTGGTCCACCCAATCCGTAATTATCATATTGTGCTACAGTAAGGGCAGGTCCTTTACCATAATTAATAACGCTTAAAGCGCTAGTAACCGTTACAATTGTGTCTAAATATGTATTGTCGCCGAATACTGAGAGATTTTTATTAATTGTTGCATTACCGTCTACATATAAATCATTCCCCGCAGAAAGTGTACCGGTAAGATGAAAATCCCCTCTAAATGGTTCAGATGGAGATGCAATAGGGTCATTTGCCGAATCCGGATACCCTATAGATGGTTCAGAATGATGGTTTCTTCTATGCCATTTATTATGAAAGCGCGCGTTTCCAGCCATAAGATTATTTATTAAATCTCATTGGTTAACTTTATTAATTTATAGTAGAAAACGCCTATTTAAAGCTATAGTATTATAAGAAAATTTATTTTTAACCAATTATGTATGATGCTCCTTGAGGTAATGTTATAAACATAATAGGTAAGGCAGTAAAGTTAGCTTTATAATAATACTTTCTTTGGCTTCCTGCTGATGCAAAGGCAAAGAATGTATTGTTTGCTGCAACAGTTGTTTTAATACCAGCTATAGCAACAGTGTTTCCACCGGATACTACGCTTATAGTAATAGTACCTGATTGTTCACCGCCAACTACAATTGAATTAAAGAATAGTCTTGAAGCGGAAATAGGTGGTCCGGGGTTATAGATTAAGTCGTTTAAAGCCCAACCAAATTGAGTAATATCACCTGAGCCACCTGCACCGGGTGGGTTATATTGTTGTTCAGGTATACCTGACAATACGTTCGTTAATACCGGTGGCGGGGTTGGTGTTACTGTGGGCGTGAGTGTTCTGGTTGGTGTTATTGTGGGCGTGAGTGTTCTGGTTGGTGTTATTGTGGGCGTGAGTGTTATGGTTGGTGTTATTGTGGATGTAGGTGTTATGGTTGGTGTTACTGTAAGGGTTTTCGATGGTGTTATGGTCGGTGTTATTGTGGATGTAGGTGTTATGGTTGGTGTTATTGTAAGGGTTTGAGTTGTGGTTCGAGTAGGGGTAGGCGTGGGTGTTGGACATAAATTATAATAAAGCTTTACAGAAGATGAAGTTTTACTTACGTAGTTTACCCATCCATCCAAAGGTAAAATTCTCGTATTTGTAGAATTATTCTCAAATAAGATATTTTCACTACTACTTGTAGTTTTATAGCTGCCTAACCACTTATTTAGCGTAGTATTAAAATAATAATAAAAGGTATAGGGCGGTAGCTGTGCAACATAAGCTCTACCAATTCCTCCGCTTGGTAATATTGCAGTTGTTAGGATATAGGTATAATAATTATTACCACCAGCAGTGCTCAAATAGACAAGACCTTCATATTCGCATACACTACTAGGAGGTGGGGTTGGTGAAGCACCTGGTGTTTGTGTCACGGTTAGCGAAACAGTATTAGTAGGCGTTAATGTTGGTGTTTCAGTAAGAGTAAGAGTAGGTGTATTTGTTGGTGTTACGGAAGGAGTATTAGTAACTGTAGGAGTTGCAGTTGGTGTTTCTGTATTGGTTGGTGTTAGTGTAGGGGTTTTTGTATTAGTCGGGGTTAATGTAGGGGTTAATGTAGGTGTTGATGTCGGTGTAGGCGATCCTATAGGTGAATTTGTAGGTGTAACAGTATTTGACGGCGTATTAGATGGGGTAATTGTAGGTGTTCTTGTAGAAGTTGGTGTAACCGACTCGGTTATAGTTAAAGTCTGAGTTGGCGTTATAGTAGGTGTTAATGTAGGTGTTTCTGTTGGTGTAGGTGTTTCTGTAGGTGTATTTGATGGCGTTGCAGTTGGTGTTCTTGTTAACGTGGGGGTTATAGTTTCGGTTGGCGTTACTGTTACGGTGGGAGTGGCGGTTTCAGTTACTGTTACGGTGGGAGTGGCGGTTTCAGTTACTGTTACTGTGGGGGTCATAGTAACAGTAGGTGTATTTGAAGATGTAGGCTCTGGTGTAGGGGTTACAGTAGGTGTATTTGAAGGTGTAGGCTCTGGTGTAGGGGTTACAGTAGGTGTCTCAGTTGGAGATTCAGTTATTGTTGGTGTATTTGTTGGTGTTACAGTATTAGTAGGTGTATTAGAATTTGTAGGTGTTGGTGATCTAGTTATTGTAGGTGTAACTGTTTCTGTAGGTGTATTTGTTGGTGTAACTGTTTCTGTAGGTGTATTAGATGGGGTGTTTGTAGGTGTTCTAGTATTAGTAGGTGTCATTGTAGGTGTCCTGGTGTTAGTTGGTGTAAAGGTAGGTGTGACAGTATTAGTTGGTGTAAAGGTAGGTGTGACAGTATTAGTAGGTGTATTTGTAGGTGTAGGTTCTGGAGTATCAGTAACTGAAGGTGTTACTGTGGGTGTAAATGTAATAGTTGGTGTTACGGTTGAAGTAGGTGTTGGTGTAGGTGAATCGTTAGGAGTATCTGTAATAGTAGGTGTAATAGTAGGTGTAATAGTAGGTGTAGGTGTTGGTGAGGCATTTGTAGGCGTTATAGTAGCTGTAGGAGTATTAGAAGGTGTATTGGTTGTAGTTTTAGTAGGAGTTGGTGTTTTAGTAGGTGTTCTTGTTACTGTTACGGTAGGTGTAACTGTAGGTGTAACAGAAGGTGTAACGGTGGGCGTTTCGGTAGGTGTAGGTGTTGGTGTTTCGGTAGGTGTAATTGTTGGTGTGATAGTAGGTGTAGGTGTAGGTGCTGAAGGATACACATAAATTCTAAGTTCTGCATCCCTTAAAATACCGCAATCATTAGCTTCAAAGTCTTGTATAAATAATTTCCATTGACCGTTTGCATCAGCTGATGGTAGATAGTAGAGAGTGCTCATTTGGGTAATATATGGCGGAGGCGGACATCCATTACTCAATTCAAATGCAGGTAGTGCAGTGTCTGATTGATAATAGGTATATGGTTTAAAGTACCCGGAGGTATATCCATCCCATTCAGTTGTAGCATCGTCATCAAATATAACATCGGCACTAAGAGCTTGTTGTTCTGTACCTTCACCAAGCTGACCAGCAATTAATGTACAAGCGCTGGTAGGCGATACAAGCAATATACCGACATCGCCGGGGAACTGATGTGAATAATTGATTATTCTAAGAACTACTTTAAAAGTAAAGCTTTCAATACCTGTTACTGTAAATGTAGCGGGGTAATGACTTGCAACCCCTATTGTGTTACCTTGACCGCAAGCAGGGTATGTAGAATTATTAGGTATTAAAATGTCTTTTTGATCCAAGAAAAATTGCAAGTACTCGTAAATTGTATGTGTTACGGTTGGTGTTAATGTTTGTGACGGTGTTATAGTTATTGTCGGAGTCATAGTAGGTGTAAATGTCGGCGTAACTGTATTAGTCGGTGTGTTGGTTAGCGTGTTAGAAGGTGTTATTGTACGAGTAGGTGTACGCGTAGGTGTAGGTGTAATAGTTGGTGTTTCGGTGGGTGTAGGTGTAATAGTTGGTGTTTCGGTGGGTGTAGTTGTAGGGGTAATGGTGGGGGTGGGGGTGGGAATAATAGTTGACGGTAATGGAAAAATAGCTACAAAAATACCTTGATTTTGTACTGGTTGTGGCGGCAATTCCCAAATTGCGCCCCAAGGGCGAGGCTCAGGAAATGAAGTAAATAAAACTGTCTCTTCACCTTCATCAACATTAAGCTCTATTAATTTTGAGGATATCCACGGAGTATTTTCTTCGTCTCCTCTAATTATAAAGTATTGTTTATTTTGAACCAAAGGACCTTCCCAATAATAATAATCGGATGTAGTATATATACCTTTACAAGGATGATTAGCACCTCCAGGTAAAATAACATCAACAAAGCATATATTTGGATCAATCTCTTGTTGACTAAAAAATACTGTTGTAGGAAGACCTTCACTAGCTACATTTGAGAATGAAAAAGGTAAATATGAAAAATTATAAGGATAATATTCACCAGAATTAATAAGTATATCTAATGGTGATTGAAAAAACTGTAGTCCTGGTGTTATTAATATCCATTCATTAAAACCATTATATCTAATAGAAGCACCATTAATAGGAACAGTAGGGTCACATCCACTGCCTTGGGATCGAATATAATATTTAGGCCTTCCATTTGAATCACATATCCTATTATAGAAACCATTTAAACTATTATAAACACCTACCGGCCCATATCCATATAGAGAAGTCTGTACCTGATACGTTCCAAATCCGTTCACATATACACCTAGTTCACCAGGAATTGGGGTTAATGTAGGTGTAGGTGTAGGTGTTCTAGTAGGAGTTCTAGTTTGAGTCGGTGTTTTGGTAGGAGTAAAAGTAGGTGTAATAGTTGGTGTTTTGGTATGCGTAGGGGTTAGTGTAGCGGTAGGTGTGGGTGTAGGTCTAAAAGATATAGAATATATTTCTATACTCTTAACTACAGTAGACGGTCCTAATTTTATATATGGGTACCCAGAATATCTGTTAATACCGCAATCAGAATAATTAAATGAATCTAATACATAATTTGCAAAGGTATCTATTGCACTTACAGAAACAATATTATTTTGTTTTATTATTTTAAGTGTAATATTACCTACACCATTTAAAGCATCAGGAACGCCAGCCATTTGCGAAACAAAAGAGCGGGCATAATACCCTCTATCTTCTTCTAAATTATTTATAAAATCAAAATTTCCACCAGCAAATAACGTATCGTCCCACGACCCAACCTCGTAAGTAAATGTTTGATCACAATCTGGTGTTGATCCAACGTTGCACAGACCGAACCCTGCTTTAAAGTAACTTTCGCTATCTGCTCTTTCAATTATTATATTTGCTTCAAAATCAGTTAAAACTTGATTATCAATAATTCCGACAACCGAATCATCACTTTGACATGCACCTAAATTATCACCTCCTTGTCTTACAATCCCGGTACCGAATGGATACAATACTATATCGTTAGGATTAATCCAGTCAAAATCACCGGGTAATGGATTAAAGTTTCCGTAAAAATAATTTACAGGGTAAGTTCGTTCAGGTATATTATACTGCAATGCAAAAGTGTCTAAATTAGAGGTTGAGGGTCCGGTATAAAGTTCCAGATTTAAAATACAAGGCGTTTGCGTAACGGTAGGTGTCTGTGTTTTTGTTGGTGTAACAGTTGTAGTTATAGTAGGTGTAGGTGAGGGTGTTTCTGTATTAGTAGGTGTAACAGTTTCAGTTACAGTAGGCGTTACAGTATTAGAGGGTGTTATTGTAGGTGTTACAGTAGGTGTGGGTGTGGGGCATATACTATAGCTAATTACGGGTGGTGGATTATTTGCTGAATTTATCGCTTGCCAATTATTTACCGGTGGGTATATCGACACTGTTGTGTTTGTATAAAGAGTTGTAGTAAATGGCGCGTTAACGAAAACTAATCTCCAAATATTATTACTGTCACGGAAAATATAATAGTTAGCATCATTTACATTTTGGTAACCAGCTCTTACTCCAAACCCACCTATTGAATAAGACCCGTATATATAACCTCCATTAGATATTTGTATACCTGCATTACTTGAACAGATATCAAAAGGTTGTGGAGAAATTGTTATTGTAGGTGTTATAGACGGTGTTACTGTCGGTGTTATAGTGATTGAAGGTGTTACTGTTGGTGTTATTGTTCTTGTTACCGTAACGGTTTGTGTAGGTGTAATCGTTATAGTAGGAGTGATTGTTGGAGTTATAGTAATCGTCTTTGTTACTGTAGGTGTTATAGTAATAGTAGGTGTTAAAGTGGTTGTAGGAGTAATAGTAGGTGTTACAGTTGGTGTAATTGTTGGTGTTACAGTATCAGGAGGTGTAGATGTAACAGTAGCTGTCGGTGTTTTTGTGGGTGTGGGGGTTTTAGTAGGTGTTCTAGTTACAGTCGGTGAAACTGTAGGCGAAGGCGTAGGAGAAGCATTTGTAGGTGTGTTAGTTTGTGTAACTGTGGGTGTAACAGTTTCAGAGGGTGTCTCTGTAGGTGTTTTTGTTTGAGTTGGCGTCCTTGTAGGAGTTCTAGTAGGTGTATTAGTAATCGAAGACGTTGGTGTTAACGACTCAGTCACAGACATAGTAGGTGTGGCAAACATTGTTTGAGTTATAGAAGGTGTAAGAGAATTTGTAGGTGTATATGTTGGTGTTACTGTATTTGACGGGGTAAAGGACGGTGTAATACTATTTGTAGGAGTAAAGGTAGGCGTAATACTATTTGTAGGAGTAAAGGTAGGTGTGACAGAAGGTGTTGGAGGAATATAAGTTGCGTCTATTAAAAACCCTTGATCTGAAAGTTTTGTATAACCTGAATTTGTGAAAACGACTATATCGTATATTGCAGCCCCAGTTAAATTTTGAAGATAAAAAAATATTTCGTTAGGGGAAATTACTTCATAATTAAAATATTTGCTTCCTGAAAATCCTGGATTTGAAGAAGATAACAACTCATTACTACTAAAAAAATTTACGTATTCTGTGTTATAATAGTTTTTTGCTATAAAAAGGTCATTTACACTGAGATATACAAAATTTGTATAATTTAAATTATATCCTTTAAACTCAATAACTAATGCATCTTCAACATTAGAATATGTATTATATTTTATATAATTCATTATACTCCTTGTATTATTTATTGGATTTAAAAAGATATTACATCTAAACTATATACATGAGTGCAGGAAAAGGTAGTAAGCCTAGAAGCTGTTTTAGTCAAAAATTTAAACAAAATTTTGACAATATTAACTGGGTGACTAAAGAAAATAAAGAAATTAGAAACTATACAGTAAAAAAGGGAAAGAAGATCTACAAATACCCTTAATTTAATGGCCCAGTAGTCCAACGGCAGAGACAAACGACTTAAAATCGTTCAAGTATCGGTTCGAATCCGATTTGGGCCATTTAACTTGCATAACTATATGCTTCCTTTAAAATAAAATTTATGGATATTGATTATTTTTTAGAACAAATCGAAATGCATAACAGTAGTTATGAATGGATTGTTAGAGAATCAGAAAAAGTTGCGGTTGAACTTAAAATTTTAGATAAACAAAAGAAATTTGATGCTTATAAATATGACACGGTGGTAAAGCGGTTTATGGAACTAGAAGACCGTTTTAAACGAAATAAAAAAGATTATGACGCGGTAGTTGACCAAGTAAGAGCTTATTTTAATGATAAGCATGGAATTGATATTATAGGCTTACTTGATGATCGAATATAATTTGCCTCCGTCGTCTAACTGGTTAAGACCCACGACTTATACTCGTGAAGCTCTAGATTTGGGCGCAATGTTGGTTCGAATCCAACCGGAGGTAGTTTAGACGTGCCTGTAGCTCAATTGTCTAGAGCAGCGCTCTTCTAAAGCGCAGGTTGCAGGTTAGATTCCTGCCAGGCACGCCATATATATATTTTAGGACAGGTGGCAGAGTGGTCTATTGCATCTGACTTGAAATCAGAAGTACCAGCAATGGTACCGTGGGTTCAAATCCTACCCTGTCCGGGCTTTTTTGCTCGGTAGCTCAGCGGTAGAGCGGTCGGCTGTTAACCGATTGGTCGTAGGTTCGAATCCACTTCTGCCCAATTATGGAATATACACTCTATTGTTTATTACTTGATAGAATATTTCAGTTACGCCGGTAATTGCATTGGTATTAGTGCTTTCCCACGGGAAATAATATACTCTACTGTATTGTGAAATAGGACTGGGGCTTGTTGAGAAAAACTGAGTTCCGGATTTAAATATATCACCTGTATCAAAACCATAATATGTAAAGGTTATTGTATCCGGGTGGCTAATAGGAACATTAGGATCCGGTTTAAACCATCTACCGCTTAACCCTAGATTAATATTTGTTACAGAAGTATCTATTGCAGTTAAAGACACAAAATCAACTGCAAAATATTCATATTGCTGTCCGGTGCCTTTTAACTCTCCAGCCCACGATAATGATGGTGATACTGTTAAGAAATTATTAAAGCAAAATCCAACAGGCACGCCATTAAATGCATAGCTGGAAAGGTTGTTAATAGCTAAAGATATATCAGCATCAGATGACCCAGTCCACTCTGCTTTTATAATCATATTTTTTAATGGACCATAAAGATATATTAAAGGTGTAGGGGTTGGTGTGGGTGTTTGAGTACGAGTAATAGTAGGTGTGTTGGTAGGCGTCGGCGTCGGTGTAGGCGGGTTAGTACGCGTAGGTGTAACTGTAGGTGTAAGAGTGGGTGTAGGTGTCGGTGTGGGTGTTTTAGTAGGAGTAGAAGGAAGTTGTGTTTTTGTAGGTGTGGGTGTAGGTATTACCGGTACTACTCTTGAAAGTGAAATTCCTTGATTGACTCTAAAAAGATAAGGGGGCATAATTTATTTAGTTTAAATTTATAGGTAGATCAAGTACCGGTGTGTTAATAATTTCGGACTGAAGTGCGTTTAAAATACTAGATTGAGCTTCATATATAAATCTCAAGCACCTGTTTATAGATCCGGAAGAAACTATTTCATTAGACCCTAAAAATGCAGTCAAGTCTTGGCCGAAAAGAAGCGTATTTATCTCATTGGAAAGAAGATATCTTGTATTTTCAAAAACAACATTACCCCTTACATCTTGTTTTGCAATAAATTTTCCTATTAATTGATCCCTATATCTCATAAGATTGACAATCATTTTAGCAAGAGCTTTATTTATAACCCAATTTTGAAGATATTCATCACCACTAACTTTAATTTGATCAAACGTATATATATCAAAATCTCTAACAGCTAATATGTCATATAAGTTTATATTGTCCCTAAACAACCCTGCTTTACCAGTGACGCCATTTTTACTGAACAACAAAACTATATCGTCTTTATTATCATCTGCAACAGCCATAGATGTTAACAATTCATTAGGAAGGTCGTAATTATATAAATAAAGCAAATATTTACCGATAGTTACATTAATTTTATGAGTATATTTTTTATAAACGTTTTTGTCCGATAATAGATAAAATATCTTATCGTCTACTCTGGACATTACTATTTTCTTAAAGCTTTCACCGTAAAATTTTTCTAAATCAAAAATTTCTTTTACTGTAAAATTGTTATTGTATTTAAATAATTTCTTAGTGGTAAGAACAAAAATATTACCTTCTACGTCATTGGCAATATCAACGCTAGTTTCATTTAATAGGTCTTGAGTTAAGCGATAAGTAAATAACCAATTTAAATCTAAATCGAAAACTTTTACACAGCTATTACCTGCATCTAACACATAAATTTGTTTTTCGTAAATAGTAACACCTACTGGTTTATTAAATTCTACACGCGATGTTTTGCCTCCTAAATTACCTAGCGAGTCGACATAAATTAAGCGCTCTTTTAAAATATTATTATTTCTAAAAAACCCTGTAGCATCATATTTTATGAGCTGATGTCTTTCAGAATCTAGCACAAACAATAAATTATCTTTAACTGCAAATGCTGTTATATTGTTAAATAGCACATTGTAGCCTGTAGATGTGGCTTGGGGCCCGGGGTCTATAAAGTTTAATCTATAAACGCGCTCCCAAACAGTAGTCTCTAAATTAAATTTATAAAAATAAATAGAAGTTTTTTGTGACAACAATGCATAGTGCGGTCTATATCGTGACTGGGAAAC
>OGWB01000090.1_pt1 | contig 10264 bp, 9 predicted proteins | sample 1575961 | NCBI WGS metagenome assembly OGWB01 (sample SAMN07581556, study PRJEB24739) | freshwater metagenome | place: Singapore | collected 2015-04 | reverse complement strand
CGGCATACGAGATTTCGCGGAGTGACTGGAGTTCAGACGTGTGCTCTTCCGATCTAGGTTTCCCAGTCACGATAGCGCAACATCGGGGGTAATAAGTCTATCAAAATTACAAGATGGTTCTGGAAGCCCGACCAACAAAAACGAGATTTACAGATTAAGTATCGGCCCTGACAAACAATAATGATAATCCAGCCCATGTAAATAATACTAAATCTATTGAGGGCATTTTTTCAGTTAAGCCAGACATAATTGCCAATAGTGTAGGTACTGTGGAAGCATGTAAAATTATAACTGATAACCAATAAATTGTATCAGCAGTCGCAACAGTTAATCTAGTTCTACAAAAGTCGCCAAATTTTTGTATATCAAGATCAGGCATTTTTAGATTTGATAGTTTAATTTTATTCATTATTTGTAAAAAATATGATTACCTATAGTTATAATTTTTTCTTTCTTCCACTTAGGATTTACGTAATTGGCATGATAATACATCGCCTCAGTTAATCCATCTAAACGAAATCCTTCTAAAAGAACCTTTTTGGCTACTGCCATACACTCATTGTAAACATTAGTATTCATAACTTGTTTTTTTGCAGCATTATCACAATACCAACTAAACTGACAAATAACTTTTTCATAGAATATATTTTTTTGATAAATTACTTTACAAATATCACTGGGAAACATTCCTGACTCTGCTCTATTAAGAGTAACTTGTGCTACAGCAACCTTTCCTTCAAAATGTTCATTAGCTGCTTCGAAATAAATATTTCTCGCTAAACATTCTAGTTGTCTTTCTCTTTGATCCAAAGACATTTTATTAGTCATATTATTCTTGTTTGACTCCTGTCTTAAAATATCAAATTTGACATCAATAATTTTAATGAAAACATTCCCAACTATAACTGCGGTTAAACATACTAAAAATGTTTTCAAAAGTTTTTCCATTAGATTTCCTATTTGAATAAGAATTTTTTAGGATCTCCCGTTTTCAAATTTTTGAATTCATTAGCAATACTCATATCAACTAACTCGGGATGAACCCACCAATCTTCATAAGGATCGTCTACTCCTCTCCAATTCACCAATACATTATCTATAATTAATTCATAGCCATGTCTTTGAAGTATTTCTTTTGCCTCACTCTTATATTGAGAGCCCATGGAATAAAGATCATGCTCATATGTAATGATACCGAACTTGTACTTATTTAGGGGCAGTCTCTTTAAACATTGTAAAGTATTAGGCGCAGGATCAATATCCAGTTGAAGATAATCTATGTTTGTTTTACCTTTAAATTTATTTTCAAGTAATAAGTCATAGTCTAAAGATAAGGCATCTGCTTTTAGAAATTCGTCGTTTGGTCTTTGATTTTTCCAATCTTCGCTGAAATCTAAAAAATCTAAACTAATGCCTTCCCAGTTGTATGATTGGCATAGTAAATACGTATTGTTACAACCTTTCGGAACATTACATCCTATTTCTAGAAAAGTACCATTTTGTTTTCCCTTGGTGCATGATAAAATAAAAATATCTTGCATTGCTTGACCAAAACAACCTAAAATATTTTCTGATCCATCAAAAGGAAATCTCAATTTATCCTCAATAGACCAAGTATAGTAATAATTTGACATAGTGTTCCTTAAAGTAATTTGGCAGTTCGTTGGGTAACAAGGTGAACTACCAAACCCCGTCAGGTTCAAGCAGCTAGCTTAAAGTCCTGAGAAAAATAGTCGTCGTTTGCGTCTATTTAATTTGCTAGGATTACGTCCTTCGCCTATCGAGTTGTCCACTTGCATACTATTTGCCCCGTCGAATCTATTTCCGGCCCATCATAAGCCAACTCCGTCCTGCAGTACTATTCCTATTTGGGTGTGGCACGGTCTGCAAATTGGCTTATGGTGGACCGGGCGAGGAACTGCCCCCCGCGTCCGCAACACTTTTCTGCTTGCTTCATACAACTATATGATTATATATTATAATTGAAAAAGACTAGACAGTCTAGTCTTCAGTTGACCGTTCGTATTCGTCTCGTAATTTCAGTAATTTACCGGCAAAATCGTCTCTTCTTTTAGTAAAAATCTGAGGATAATCATTTTCCACTGCAATGATGATTGTAATTCTTGGCACAGGTATTTTATATTGTTCCTCAAACATTATTGCATAAGCTGTTGTTTGAATAAAATAACTTTCTATCCAATCTTCTTGTTTTTGCCTACTGGATGTTTTGAAATCAATAACACTTAGTTTACCTTTGTATTCTGCAATGCAATCTACAGTTCCAGCTAAACGTAAATGATTAGAATACAAATACTTTTCCTGCAAATGTATCTTATCAATGTGATTTAATGCGGGAACAATACTTTTAAAAAGTTCTGCTTGAAATTGACAATCAATATTCATTTCTTCATTGGCAAGATATTTTTCCACTATCTTGTGCAATTTGGTACCACGTGAAGAAGCTGCTCTTGAAATTTTATTTGCCTCTTCATGCCCGATTGTATCTCTCCATTTCTGAATACTTTTTCTATTAAAGTATGAAAGCATGGTGGTTACAGAGGGATATTTGTATCCCTCTGGTGTGACATAATAGCGTTTGCCTGTTTCTTCTGTGATTTGTTTTAGATCAAGTTCTGGCAATTGTACATGATTAAAATTCATAATTTAACTTTGTAATATTTCTATCGCATGATTATAATGTTTAACTCTGTCATCTAAACCAATGAAACCACCATTAATTTTCTTGGTCATCATTTTTATATCTTGAACATCTGCCAATTCGTTTAATCCGTTGGATGTCCAAAACCAACAGGCAGAATGTATAGCGTAATATGGTTGAATCAATGCGTCTGGATTTTCCAAAAGTGTGCTATCATTAAACATCGCCTGAGAACAGCGAGTGTAATTAGACTTACCGGTAAGTTGAATTAACCCTCTTCCTCTAAATTTCCAACCTTCTCCGCTTTGCTCATTACCATTACCCATTCTATTAGCATAAACTCTATTTGCTATCTTCTCTGGTTGTCTATGGTATTGCTGTGCCATTTCTGCTGTAGGAAAATACTTGGGGAAAATCTTTCTTAAACCATCAGCAGAATAATTTAAATTTTCCTGAAGAGTAGTAAATCCACCTGATTCATGTGCACATTGTGCAATAAATGCTGCAACACGTGCTACATCATATATATCATACTGAGGTAATATTTCATATAGACTAGTATACCATTCATTTAAATTTTTTACTCTTGGTATAAGGTGTTGTAATTGTTCTTCTGTAAAATAAAAATCAAAATCATCTGCCATTTTTTATCCTTTATCCAGTATATACATAACCGCACAAGAAACATAGATTGCTTGAAGCGGTAAAGGTGTGAACCACAGTGTCTCCTATATATGTAACGTTTCCTCCACATGCTCTTTGGGGCCCAGGATAAGATATGATAACAATACCGGAACCACCCCCACAACCTGGTTGCCAATTAGGATAGGGAAGTAGAGAGCCTCCAGCACCGCCGCCACCTCCGGAATTAACATTACCGGAACAACCTCCAGTTATAGAAGCATTACCGCCTCTGCCACCACCGCCGATACCGCCTCTACCGTTTATTCCTAGACAATTTGCGCCGGCTCCGCCACCTCCAGCATAAGCAACGTTTGATCCCGAAATTGTACTATAACAACCATTACCACCGAATCCTGCAGAAAATTGCGGGGAAGTATATCCTGATTGACCTGATTGACCAGCACCACCGCCTCCTCCTCCACTACCAAAAGCTTCTCCAAAACCTGCCCCACCAGGGCAACCTTGTGCTGGAGATGTGGGAGGTACATTACCTGACGGAACTACTTGAAAGGCTGAGCCGCCCCCACCAGAGCCCCCAGGGCATCCTGCATAATTTGATGGGGTCGGGCCACTACCAGTTCCATTACTACCTCCTCCTCCACCTGTACTGCATATATGAAAAATACAAGAATTCCCTCCTTGTCCTGCTGGTGTAGGAGCAGATGGAGCTGGAGATCCAGTACCACCAGCACCAACGATAACACATAATTGGGTATTCACATTAGAAGAAGCCACACTTAGAGAACCAGTCCTAAATCCTCCTGCTCCCCCTCCAGCGTTTTCGGTAGCGCCTCCACCTCCAGCAACAACTAAATAGCAAACTGAAACTGGATAATCCGGTGGACCAACGAAATTAGTTAAAAAGCATAGATTGCCAGATGTTCTAAAGATGTGAATTGTATTACCACCACACGCATATGTATTGCCACCGAGTGCTCTCTGTGGACCTGGATAACGAACTACGACGATACCAGAACCTCCCGCTCCTCCGCAATAATCATAATTTGGATAGTATCCACTTCCTCCACCACCTCCACCGGTGTTTACATTGCCTGAACAACCCTGAGGCCCAGTGCTATCTATGGGGCCATTTACGTCACCGCCTCTACCTCCGCCGCCAAGACCGCCATTGCCTGGAGATCCCTCTTTGCCTCCTCCGCCGCCTCCTCCTGCATACATTACATTACTACCTGTAATACAAGAGGGTGTACCATTGCCTCCGGGATTAGTTTGAGCATAACCATATCCCGCTTGAGAATATCCGCCGCCCCCGCCACCTCCGCCATAAACACTGCCAGGGGCATAGGAAGCTCCACCACAGCATCCTTGTGCTGGTGATGTTGGTGGTGTATTGCCTGCACCACCGGGAGTTCCCCCTCGACCGCCGCCTCCTCCCCCCGATCCTCCTGGGAATCCTACACAGAAAAAAGTACCGCCTCCACCCCCGCCCGTTGAACAAATATGTAAAAAACAAGAATTAGAACCATTAGTGCCAGGGACGCCTGGGTAACTTGTGCGCGAAGCTGGACCTGTGCCACCCGCACCCACAAGAACACTTATTCTGTTCGAAACATTAGAATTGTCTACTAAAAGTGATCCGGCTATTAATCCACCTGCACCACCGCCTCCACCTGCAGACATACCGCCAGAACCGCCTCCAGCAACAACTAGATAATCAACATTGATTGGATACTCAGGAGCAGGCCTAATACAAAACCCACAAATCGAAAAACCTTTTATCTGCAAACCCATTTTTTTATTCCTCGATTATAATACACATACCCATCTAGTGCAGAAGCATAGATTACCGGATACGGTGAAACAATGTATCGTATTACCATTACAAAAATATGCATTACCGCCTATTGCTCTTTGTGGACCAGAATATGCTACGATTACGATACCGGAACCGCCGTTACCCCCTATGTAGGGAGAATAATCACTGGCACCGCCTCCACCGCCACCTGTATTTACGTTTCCACTACAAGGAGAAACGGAGAGGCTACCACCTGGGCCACCGCCTCCGCAACCTCCTGTTCCAATTGGACTGCCAGAAACCCCACCGCCACCTCCACCAGAATAAAAAACATTAGAACCAGATATTAGTGAGGGCGCACCTGCACCTCCTGGTCCTCCAACTGACGATGTCCCATTACATCCTGTTGAGCTTGCTCCACCTCCACCGCCGCCACCTAAAGCTCCTCCCTGCCCAGCTCCACTGCCGCCTGGGCATCCTTGAGCTGGGGATGTGGGAGGAGTATTTCCCGAACCTCCGGCGCCTGCAACATAGGCTCTACCTCCTCCTCCCGAACCGCCAGGATATCCTGCAACTTGTGCTCCACCACTACCTCCTCCGCCTCCAGAAGATACAATAGTTGAAAAACATGATTCTGAACCATTTGATCCATACCCCTGTGGACCACTTAAAGCGCCGGCTCCACCTGCACCAACTGTAATTATAAAATTATTTTCATTAATAGATAAATTTGTACCCGTTCTAAAGCCACCTGCACCTCCGCCAGCTCCGTGGAACTGCCCATGCCCGCCTCCTCCACCACCAGCAACCACTAGATAATTAACTGGGAATGGGTATTCTGGTGGATCAACGTAATTGGATAGAAAACAAATATTACTAGATGTTCTAAAAATGTGAACAGTATTAGCACCTTCAGTATAAACATTACCTCCGCATGCTCTTTGTGGTCCGGAATAACGAATGACTACGATACCGGAGCCACCTGTGCCACCGCATCCCCCGTTGTTGCCGCCTGTTCCCCCACCTCCACCTCCTGAATTTGGTGTTCCAGCAGTACCCGGTGTATTGTCGCCCGATCCAGCAGGGCCGCCACCACCAGATCCACCGCAACCGCCTGTTCCATTATTTCTGCCGCCACCACCTCCTCCGGCATAGGTTACTAATATACCTGTGATACTAGAGTTAGATCCGGCACCCCCTGCTCCACCAGTTGATGCGCCTACTGATCCAGCGGCACTTGCACCTCCTCCGCCGCCAGCAGAAAAAGTTGATCCTGCGCCACCACCATTTCCACCAGCAAATCCTTGTCCAGGTGTCCCTGGTCCGCCTGTGTAATTAACGGCATCACCAGTAGCCGCACCCCCTCCTGACCCGCCAGGGCCGCCATTGCCCGAATTTGCGCCGCTTGCATAGCCACCGCCACTAGCCGTAAATGATGAAAACGATGAAGGTGAACCTGCTACACCATAGTTACCTACGCCACCACTTGCGCCACCCGCACCACCACCGCCAACAGTAACTGATGTTGCTACATTGACGTTTGCTGCTACAATGGATAATGTACCAGATAAAAATCCACCTGCGCCACCACCACCTCCTCGTCCAGCGCCGCCTCCGCCTCCACCAGCAACTACTAGATACTCCACATTGAATGGATAGACTGGGGCATCTCTAAAACACAAGCCAGTAAAATCAGTACCTACTATTTCGTATCCCATATTATCCTCTAGTTTATTTTGTGGAATAAATTATTTATACTTTAAAATAACACATTGTTAAAAACTGTAAGATTACCTAAGCTAGTAAAAGTATGTACTACGTAACCATCAGCACAACTTATATTACCACCAGTAGCTTTAACAGGTAATGGATAACTTATAATTACAATACCGGATCCGCCAGACCCCCCATCACCTCCAACACCAGCGCCAGAAATAGCAGCACCACCTCCGCCGCCTGTATTTACATCCCCTGAAATTCCATTTCTAGATGAAGTTATTCCAGCTCTACCACCACCACCTGTACCACCTGTACCACCATCTACTCCATATGTTCCGCCCCCACCGCCACCTGCATAGGTTACAGAAATTCCTGTAATGCAAGAAACTGCTCCATTACCACCTTTACCGGCTGCGGTTGAGCAGCCGTTGAAACCTGACTCTCCTGCGCCTCCGCCTCCGCCTCCCCCGTGATTCGGAGCAGAAGGACTATTTGGCGCACCAGCTCCACCTGGGTTACCTTGACTCGGTGACGTCGGTGGTGTATTACCGGCTCCCCCGGGTACCCAAATTCCCCCGCCACTACCCGAACCTCCCGCCTCTCCTGCACTATTTCCATCAGTAGCGCCACCACCACCACCAGTAGAATTTACAGTACTAAAAATTGAATTCCCACCTTTTGTGCCTCTTTGTGAACCAGTTCCGCCGGTACCACCAGCACCGACAGTAACAGCATATGTAGATCCACCTGAGAGTGATAATGAACCCGTTCTGAATCCGCCACCGCCACCACCACTAGAGGTTGTGCCACTACCACCAAGGCCACCGCCTCCTCCACCGCCAGCCACAACTAAATAATTTACAGTTATAGTATCTAAAGTAAGTACAAAATTATTTACAAAACACAAGTTACCAGAAGCAGTGAAACAATGTATCGTATTCCCATTACAAGCATATGTATTGCCACCAGTTGCTCTTTGTGGACCTGGATAACGAATGACTACGATACCGGAACCACCGCAACCTCCATCTCCAGAAGTTGGCGAGGGCCCCCATCCACCCGCGCCGCCACCGCCACCTGTGTTAATGTTTCCACTAACTCCTTGACTGATACTCAAGGTTGAACTACCGTTTCCTCCTTGTCCTCCCCCACCTAGTCCTCCGGGACCCCCTAAAGGCACAGGACCTAAACCACCGTCCGTTCCTCCACCGCCTCCACCAGCATAATAAACATTAGAGCCAGTAATAGAAATGAGACAACCGTTTCCGCCACGGCCTCCCCCACTCGTAGAAGCAGTAAATCCAGATTGAGCAGCTCCTCCACCCCCTCCACCCTGAGAACAGGTAGCTGGTACTAGACATCCGGTTCCTCCAGGATTGCCTTGACCAGGAACACCTGAGCCAAATCCAGTGATGGCATCGGCAGGAGCACCACCTCCCGACCCTCCTGATCTCGCTGGTCCACCAGTTCCAGGAGAGTAGGGAGAACCACCGCCACCGCCTCCCCCACAACTTACAATATTGCTACCAGTGAAACTTATGTATGAAGGAGTACCATTACTTCCTACAGCACAACTTAGAGTTGCAGAACCATAGACCCCTCCAGCACCTACTATAACAGGGATGGTCGTATTTACATTAGAAGAATTAAGAGGAAAAGCTGCACAAAATAGTAGCCCTCCGGCACCACCACCACCAGCACCATATCTACCGCCACCCCCTCCACCAGCAACAACTAGATATTCGATATTAAAAGGATAGACAGGTAATGATCTAGTAAGACCACCTTGTATTCTTGCGCCTCTAATTATTAATCCCATGGTTTTCTCTTAAAATATTAAGGTGCTTGAAAGTAAACACATATTTAATTATCTCAGGCTACGTAACCAGCACAGAAACAAAGATTTCCTGAACTAGTAAATATATGAATTGTTTTACCACCAATGTAGAGAACATTGCCTCCTGTTGCTCTTTGAAGACCAGGGTAGGAAAAAATTACAACACCAGAACCTCCGCAGGTTGGATCATCACTTTGATTATATCCTGGGCTGGAACACCCGTGCACATTAATACTACCGCCGCCACCGCCACCTCCAGTATTAACGTTGCCGCTCTGAGCTAAAGGCGTGGTTGCATAACCACTACCAGCAGAATGGGCTCCTCCGGGTCCTCCGCCACCTAGTCCACCAGACATAAAAAATCCGGCAGGAGCATAGCCGCTACCAGTATTCAACGCTGAACCGCCTCCTCCAGCATAATATAGACACTGTCCAGTTATACAGGAAATACAACCATTACCACCATAACCATTATAACCTGAAGTAGGATTTAATGGAGACCCTCCTGCCTGGCCTGCTCCGCCCCCGCCACCTGCAGCAAAACAACCCCCAGCTGGGGAAGAAGAACATCCTCCCGGATTACCCTGTGAAGGAGTAGTTGGGGGGCAATTACCTAAACCACATTCACCATGTCCATTTGAAGATGCACCTCCACCACCAGATCCACCACACCTATAACATGTACCATCGGTGGCGCCACCACCACCTATCACTCCTGCACCTCCGCCAGTAGCACAAAATGTATTAGCTGGTGAACTTGGTGGATCCTGGGGGATACCTGTACCACAAATTGAAGAATTAGACCCAGGACGACGTTTACCGCCACCTGCTCCAACACTCACTACATAATTACCCTCTGACATAGTGAATGTACCAGTTCTAAATCCTCCTGCACCACCGCCACCGCCGCTATAACCGCCACCGCCACCGCCACCTGCAACAACCAAATATTCTACACCTATTGGGTAAGTTATGGGTTCTACAAAATCAGGTTGGAAGATAAGATTAGCAGATGAAGTGAAACAGTGAATTGTATTACCATTACAAGAATAAACGGAACCACCAATTGCTCTTTGAATTCCGGGATAACGGACGATGACGATACCGGAACCTCCAGAACCGCCTGCTCCTTCAATGCCAGGAGCTCCTGCAGAACCTCCGCCTCCGCCTCCTGTGTTAACATTTCCGGCTAATCCATTACAGGTTCCCGCAGGAGCACAACCACCTTTACCTCCTCCTCCTAAACCTCCAGCACCGGAGCAGGCAGCTATCCAAATACCACCGCCGCCGCCGCCTGCGTAATAAGTAGATGTGCCGTTAATTGATAGAAGACACCCATTACCACCTGAGCCAGAAACAGTTGATGTTCCGTCTATACCTGCTTGATTAGCACCTCCTCCACCTCCCAAGCCGTAATATGGTGGTGAGGGAGAACCACATCCTCCAGGATATCCTTGTGCTGGAGATGTGGAGGGAGTATTTCCTGCACCACCAGTGCCTTGCAAACCACCGCCACCCGATCCTCCAGGTTGTCCAAGATTCTGGCCTATGCCGGCGGGACATCCTGCCCAATCTGAACCTCCGCCTCACCCTATCGTGACTGGGAAAC
>OGWB01000089.1_pt1 | contig 10271 bp, 16 predicted proteins | sample 1575961 | NCBI WGS metagenome assembly OGWB01 (sample SAMN07581556, study PRJEB24739) | freshwater metagenome | place: Singapore | collected 2015-04 | reverse complement strand
TTTGTTTTTCAAGCAGAAGACGGCATACGAGATTTCGCGGAGTGACTGGAGTTCAGACGTGTGCTCTTCCGATCTGTTTCCCAGTCACGATATACGCCCACTGCATACATGGTGTTAGCATGAGATGCTACAGTTAACCCTAGACTTACTAATATAGCTAGAATAATTTTATTCATGAGACCTCCTTTCTTCTTAATGTTCTCATTGCAAGTACACCTATTGTGCCTAATACAAGCATTGAACCTGCAGAAGGTTCAGGTATACCTGAGACTTCTATATTGTTAACAAACAACCCGAAGTTAGGTTGATTTTCTACTGTGGTTTGATTGTCACCAGCATAAAAATGAATACCAGTGATGTAATCAGGTACAGCCACAGTTTGTGTAAACAATACATTTGAATTACCATACAAATAAGCAGTTACTTGTACAGAGAGTTGATCTAACTGATCTACAGAGTATGTTAATGCTTGTTGATAAGCATTGGCAAGTACTTCTGTTTGGGTGATACCGGTACCAGCAAAGCTGATAGCATCAGACCAGGATTGTTGGAATCTGAATACAGCAGCATTACCTGACATGAATTCAACACCACGGCTTCCTCCGTTCCACAAATAGTTAGCATCTACGGATAGAGTTTGGCCTGCTAAAAGACCTCCCCCGTTCAGTACAAACCAACCATTAGAGTATTGATTCCATGCAGTATTACCTGGTACAAAGTTAAATGCATCTGTACCAATACTGGTTCTTCCTCCTTGAGAGGAATCACCAATTTGACTGTATGCAGATGTATCTGTTTGGAAGTACCAAGTACCTACACCACTGCTAGCTCCTTCTATCCAAGTACCGGGGGCATAGTTGGAGCCAGTCTCCACGCCCAGTACAGCTGCATGTGTTGTATTTAGACTAAAGATAGCAAGCAATGCAGCAAGCAAGCCAGCCTTAGTTTTATTTGTTGTTTTCATAAATTTTTCTCCTTAATGCTAGTAAGCCAAGTAATGTTAAATGCATGGTTGAGGGTTCGGGGACTAATCCTATAGTTTCATTACCCCCATTATAAGAAAATGTACCGACTAATGCTGTTGTATTTGAAGTAAGAACAAACGATTCCATATTTGGTGTGCTATCAAAAGGCGGGGCACGCCAAGAGACATCCGTAAGAACAGCTTTATCATATGAACTGTTGTAAGGTGCAGCTGTAAAGTTAATTAAATTTGCATCATATATAGCCAAGGCAAGTAAGGTATTTGCTACAACATCACTATTATCAACCTTGCTATAACTAACTTGCATTTCAAGAAAATCTACCCCCGGGTCTACATAACCAGTACCATTAGGCAGGGGGTTAAAAATACTATTATTATATGTACCCCATAAAGCAGATAGATATCGATCACTAACAGGATTATTGTTTACCATTATAGTAAATGAATCGTCATACAGTACAATTGAAGAGACTGCTTTGGATTCGGACAACATAAACCAACCAATAAAAAAGCCGCACAAGGTGCGGCTTAGCATCTTCAAAGCGTTCTTAGCGCTCATGCAACTTAGCATGTGAGGTTCACCCTCATATCTAGTATTTATACCATACCTACTCTTTAAAGCAAGCATATATGTTGGACAGATAAACTTTAAAAACATTAGAAAAATGTTTTGTCTAATTTATGTTATTAGGAATTCTAATATAAAACATATTACAGTAACAAATATAAATAATAATATGGTTTCCTTTAAGAATTTTGTTAAAGAAGCATTAGCAGGTGTAGTGCCAGAACAAGAAAAAGATGTTATAGATAGATCTTTTAAGCAAAATGTACTTTCTGATGTTCTTGCAGGCGCCTCTACTCAATCTTCTACTAACTTTAAGTGGGGTGATTGTAAAGACTGTCCTTTTGGTAATGTATGTGATAAAGCTACTAAAGGTGATTTGGTTGACACCAACTTAATATTAAAAGATTTACAGAATAGAGTACCAACAATAGATTTTAAGAAATACATAACTGTAGATCCTAAAGTTAATAGAGTAATGATTAAGTTTACAGCTTCTGGTGAAGGAGGTAATATACATGTGCCATCAAAACTTAATAAAGTATTAGGGCCTATTATTATATTACATGAAATTGCACATAAGCTATATTCAATAGACATTTTAACAAAAGAGATAGTTAATCATAAGCTTGCCGCTGAAATCTTCACTCTTGCAAGAACAATTGAAGATGCAAGGGTCGAAAAATTAATGGAAGAACAATATCCAGAGACTGCTAACATTTTTAAAGAGAGAGCTCAATATATAATTCCTCTTTATAAGTCTCATACCCCTTCAAATTTTGCTAAAATTGTAGATGATTTGTTTTTATTCTTGAGAGGATATAAAAATAGTTTTCCTCACAATAAAGCATTTCTTAATTTAGGACAACAATTTATTGCGGCAGGTAACAATAGAGAAAAGAAAGTAGAAGCTGTAATTAAGCTTGCGGAGTTAATTAGTAATGAAAACCTTTAAAGAATTTTTTACTGAATCTAAGCAAAAGCATTCGAAAGAAGAAGCCGGTTATGTTGGTCATACAGTAAAGGGTCAGAGGTGTGATGAATGTACAATGTGGAGAGCTCCTAATAAATGTTCTGCGGTAGCCGGCGACATAAAACCCGAGGCATGGTGTAAGTGGTGGAAACAAAGTAAAAGAAAAGAACTACAGGAAAAAAGCATTCATGAATTGTTAGAGAATAAATAATTAGACATGAATAAAGATAATCATTTAATTTACGAAGCTTTCGAATCTAGGTTTACTCAACAAGTAAGCGCTGAAATTTCGGTGGCCAAGAACTTAATGAAAATGGATGATGCTTTACATGATATGAGCACAGTAATCCATATGTCAAAAAGCTCACATATTGATCAATTGCTTTCAAGAATAAGAGATACCGTGGAAATGTTGATGTCAGAGAGAGGTGCAGGAACTTCAGAAAATGCAGAAGAAAAGCCTAATTACAAAGCATTTAATGCATTTCTAGACCGGGTATCCGCTGATGTTAAAAAGAATGGTTTATCTAGCTTAGAAAAAGCACCAGGTATGTCTAACAAACAAGCCGTTAAGCATTTACAAGGATTTAAGAAAAAAGAAGAGAATGCATAAAGATAATAAATAATTAAACATGAATAAGGATAATCAATTAATATTTGAATCGTATTTAGATAATCTTTCAAAAACAAAGAATCAAATAGGTTCAAATATTATGAGAATGGTAAAGTACGGATTGCCCGATGAAAGCAAGATACCCGAGTTAAAACAACAGCTTATTACTATTTTTACAGCAGTAAAGAAAGCAGGAGGCAGAGTAAATCCCCAACAATCTGAAGAGGCTAAACAATTGGTTAATCAATTAAGAAATTCTGGACTTCCTGAGAATGAATTAAGAGATTTATATAGACAAGCTCCTGCAGAAAATGCAGAAGAAGAAGGTGAATTGATGACTCACATGAAAGATAGAGGTATGATTTCTAAAGATGCGAAGGTCACACTTCCTAAGCATGAAACGGAAGAGGAAGAAGAAGAAGATGCTCAAAATGCTGTACAGACTTATATTTACCTCGATCTATATACTGGTAAGACAACAATAATTCCAAGAAATGAATTTCAAGAAGCCATAGAAGGTTTAGAGAAAGTTAAAGGAAGGTTGACAGTTTATAGAGGTGAAGAATATATGGTATTGGTAGTACCATCAGCTTCTGGTTCACAGAGTGAGGGTGAAGAAATGCCTACCAAGCAATTTATAAATTTAAAACAGTTTATTAATAAAGGACCTATTAAAATAAAAAAACCTTCAAAAGAGCTTCCCTCTTCTCACTCTAAAATACATGATTTAGCAAAACAAGATCCTAGAGAGGGTCAAAAAGAAGAAAATGCTGAAGTAAATCCTAATTCCGGGCCCGGGGATGTTTATGAATTAGGTAATGGTTATAAAGTCAGAATAGATGTTGTAAAAGAACCGGACAATATCTATTATGAAATAGAGGTATTAGATAGAAATAATAAATCCATTGCTATAAAGCAAATGTCCTCACAACCTGGTAATGTGTTAAGGAACGTATTGAGTTCAAATCCAGAAAAAGCAGTTCAAATTTTATCTAGAGATTTAAATATTAAATTTGACGAGCAAGAAGAACGTAGATTGGATCCAAAGTGTTGGAAGGGATATCATAAGCAAGGTACTAAGCTAAAAGACGGTAAAAGAGTTAATAACTGCGTAAAAAATAGTTAATAGTGAAAAAAATTCTACTTTTTTTATGCCTAACTTCTCTAGTCTATTCACAAGATTTTTATGATTGGAAAGTAACAAGAGTATTAGACGGTGATACAGTAGAGATAAATGTAGATTTTTTACCTAAAGAGCTTGGAAATAAGCTATATGTAAGAGTATGGGGAGTTGATACACCAGAAAAAGGATGGCGCGCCAAAAGTCAACATGAGAGTGAACTTGGGTTAAAAGCAACAGAATTTACTAGACAAAAAATTTCTGAAGCAAAAGAAATAAAGATTAGTCTTATAATGTGGGATAAATTTGGTGGCAGGGTTTTGGGTGATGTCATTATTGATGGGCGGAGTTTACGCCAACTTTTATTAGATAACGGATATGCTAGAGAATATTACGGCGATAAAAAACAAAGTTGGGATTAATTTGACTAAATATTTTAGTGAGCGGGCTAGATGACTGTATTTTGCATACTTTAAAGCAATATAAAAAAGGCAATAAAATCATTATTCAAAAAATAAAAAATTGTAAGTCTATTAAAGAATTGTTGTTATTACGTAAGAAGTTACACCTAGTTAGCTGGAGCTAATAAGCTTGAGTTATTATTAAATTCCTATATATTAAATAGATGCCCCGTTCGTCTATCGGTCAGGACTCGAGATTTTCACTCTTGCAAGAGCGGTTCGACTCCGCTACGGGGTATTGACGTTATGACCTTTACAATTTTAAATGGTTCTCTCGGAGGTCGTACTGGAAATACCAATAACCTTATTCAAAAGGTTAGAAAGCTTATTTTGAAACGCGATCCGAGCACTAAAGTACGTGTTATACACCTTTCCCCTACATTTGATTGGATAAAGGTACGCCGGGCTATTAAAGCCTCAGATGCTTTAATCTTTACTTCCGGTACCTATTGGGATTCATGGGGTTCACCTATGCAGCAGTTATTTGAAAAGATGACTCAAATTGAAGGTAAGAAGCATTTACTTGGAAAACCTGCAGGGGCTATTGTTACTATGCATTCGGTAGGAGGTAAAGAGGTGTGTTCTAGAATTTTAGGAAACTTAGTTGGTTTAGGTTGTATGGTACCTCCTTTTACTGGGTTTGCCTATTCATATGCCGACCACGTTGCCCACAAAAAGCGGACTACAGGTAATAAATTATTAGACGATGTGTGGCATCTCAAAGATCTTGAAGCTTTTATTCACAATCTTTTTGAAGCTCGGCTTGGAACTAATAATTGGGTTGTTTGGGATTATCTTGATACTGAAGCATTGGATCCTAACTACGTGTGGTTAAAGTAGCCCCTTTAGTTGTAATGGTAAAACCCGCGATTTGTAATCGCGAGATCCGAGTTCGATTCTCGGCGGGGGCTAATCCTATTTTGTTTTTATTTAATACACACCCAAAGTAACTGATGTCCATAAGTCTAATCTGTTAGCACTATCTAATCTACGCACACATAATGTTAGGTCCTTACCATTTGCTGTGAGGGGTATAGTGGCCAATGCCCCTTCAGTTTCAGAATTTTTTCCGATTACAATACCACTATGCCTTTTAATACCACCTGTTATTCCATTGGGTGTACTACCGGTATCATCATCCTTATAAAACCGGTATTCTGCATCTGTGTTCACAGATGAAAAACTTGGCACGCTTCCAGTTATATTAACGTTTTCGTACCATACATAACCAACAGTACTTGAGTTTGCATTGTTATTACCTAATTCATATTCTAAAATTTTTACTGTTTTAGTTGCTGTACTTTTTGCGCGAACAGTAAGCATAGGAATTAAATTATCCCTCATGGTCCATCCCTTGTGGGTAACAATATCAAAATTATTAAATTCAAATAATTCAGGCACTTGTTCTGAAATTGAAACGGATAAAGGCTGTATGGCACTAACAGATAAAACATTGGAAATTTGAATAGCAGTAACTGGATTTAAAACTGTAATATTTCCAGAAACTGCCGCAGTATTTGTTACTTTGACGTCAGTGATACCATATGGTTTAACTGATACAGCTCCCATGTACTGGCCTCCGGGTGCAGTATTTGTGTAGATGACTGAGGCGTAAGTATCAAATCCTGTTGTATAATGATCAACAAGACCTACATTTCCAATATCTACTTCAGAGGCAGAAAGAGTTAAATTTATGTCGGAGGCGTTAGCAAGATATGTTATAACACCGTATTTTGAAAAAATATCTACCGAACTTAATGCATATCCGGAATCTCTATAATCCCATTTAATTACAGAAGTTGCAGGAAATCGTGAATCGCCGACAATTTCCACGAATTTATTAGATTCGGTCAACTGCGGTGTGCCAAATACTGCGGGATTATAGGCCATATTATTATTTAATAACAAAACAGTTGAAAAAATTAATACTGTAAATATAAATAACCATGTCAGTACACATTATGTGGCTGATATTGGACCTTAAAGGCCAAAAACAAAGAAAGGAGGTAATTATATGGGAAATAATGGAGACCTGCCTGTGGAAAGCGGAAAAGCTTATACAGGCCGTATAGTTCCAGGTTTTAATACCTGGCCATCGCTAAGAGATGAGTTCCTTACACCCTTTGATAGGGTATTCGATAAATTAACCAATGACTTATTCCCTAGTCTATCTAAGGAATTTGGTGTTGGTTTGTTTGAAAAGGAATCTTATCCTAAAGTTGACATAATTGATCACAAAGACCGTGTCTCAATAGAAGCTGAGATTCCTGGTCTCAAGAAAGATCAAATTACTGTCGATGTAAAGGATGGTGTGTTAACTATCTCGGGTCAAAAGCATTCCAAGAAAGAAGAAACCGAAGAAGGTACTTATGTTCGTAGAGAACTTAAGAGATCGGCCTTCCGTCGTTCTTTTGCTCTGGGTGATAACTTAAATCACGAAGATGTTAAAGCACAGTTCCAAGATGGTCTGTTGGTTGTTGATGTTGCAAAACATAAACCGGTGGAAACCAAAGCCAAAGTTATCGATATCAAATAATAAATCGGTAGCTGCCTAAGAACCCGTTGGTAAGTCCCAGCGGGTTCTTTTTTAATCTGTATCGTTCTCGTACCAAGTACGATTCAACCGACTGATATAATCATCTTCGGTCATAAACCCGCCTACTTTTACCGTCTTATACGAAACTGTTTCTGGTTTCTTTTTTGCCTTGGTCATATTAATTCTAAAAACCCGAAAATGCTCAACACTGTCTCTCATTGTATAATCGTATGTTAGCCCAACAAAATATCTTTTATTATTCTTATCTAAACGGAGTAAATGTTTATTATGTTCTATATATCTAACCATGGAACTTCTGTCATATTCAACAGCAAACCCAGTACTAGGTTCAACATGTAACATTCTATTGTTAGTCTTGTTTTTTATTTCATCAATATAAACAAAGAACTTCCTATCTTTTAAATTACCCTTTACATCCACGGTATATCTATTTTTCCAAGCTTTCTTTTTAAAGGTAAAATCATGTCCAAGGTTTTGTCCTTTACTGTTATCAACATTCCATTCCACATAATCATAAACAGATTTTAGATAGTTGTATACAATTTCTTCGGCTTCCATACCTTTTTGGGTTTGTGGATTGTCTCCAAAAGCTCCCTTGACGTCCTTGGTCCATTTTTTTGTAATTCGTTCACTCATTAGTATTTTGTACTCCAGATTTTAATGTTTGCCGTTGGATCATTTTGGCCATCAGAACTATCCATTAAGTTATATTTTGTGTTGGGGAAATCCTGGGCATCTTCACTCATACCTGGCCGGGAACTATAATATTGTTTTGTATCTGTAGAAACCGTTGTACATGAACAAAGAATAGGCAATACACCTATAACAATTAATGATCTCATTTAATAATGTTACGGGAACTCATAAAATAGTCAAGAAAAAAACTACGGTTTCGACGACACCGGAAAACGTTTGTTAGGATATGGTGGTGATTACGTTCACAACCCTCACACACAACCACCTAACAATCAATGTGAACAACCTTATTATACGAAATATTTTTTAAAATCAACTTGCTTTGCTAAGTAATTATATGCTAGATAAAATTAAGATGCATTTCAATAAAAGCTATAATCTAGTGTTCTGGGTTTTGTTTGCCCCGGCTATGTTTTGGTGCTTATATGGTATTTACGAGTTATATACAGTATATTTTGATCAGTTAACCAAACAAGACCATATGCAATTCTTTCTTAGGTTTTTCTTTCCTTTGTCACTGGCCTTATATGTAACGGCCTTGGAGAGACGGGCCCGGAAAAGAAGAGAGCTCTTAAAGGAAAAGCTAAAGAACTATCTGGATACCTAATCACGAAACCGTTGGTGTAGGTAAATCATATAGATTAATACAGCCGCGCAAATTAATATAGTTGAAATAGTCATCCTTGTATTTTATCACAAAACTCTATGGCGGCAAGCTCGGCTAATTCTAAATCCTTATATTCCCCGGCATTGGCACCAGAGCAAGATACTTTATACTGCTGTTCACCAAATTTAGATATTACAATATAATAACAGTTATAATCTTTTAAATACCATTGGTTCTTCAATTCATTTTCCGTCCACCAAGAGGTATCTATAATCTTAAGTCTTTTTTTCCCGGAGAGTTTATATTTTCTTTTCTCTCCGATATGATTATAATTTAACTTGTATTCGAGGGTCACTTAACCTTAAATGCTTTATTCCACATAATCTCAAATATCCAATTTCTGAAGTAAAAACCAAATTCCCAAAACTCTTTATGAAGCGTACCATAAAATTTTGGAAAAGATTGAAATTTATAACTATTTAAAATATAAAACCCTAATCCATTTTCAAATACTATTTTGTAATGCGGTTGACTAACAAATACTTTTTCACTGTAATGTGTAACCGGGGGCATATCTTTTGGTGTTCCAATTATTAGTCCCATAAATTCATATAATATATGGAAAATAATTTTAATCCACGTTTATGTCGTTTAAGGTTTTTATTGTATTCTTCTTCATTGAATTCTCTATCTATGGCATCAGTATCTAAAATAAATTGAAACGCATATATAATATCTTCTAATATTAAACGCCATTCTTCTTCTGTAAAAGCGGGAGGTAAATCTTTATCCGCAAAGACTTCATCTCTGGTTAGCTCAATAATTTCTCCAAACCTATCCTCTCTGTGCCATTTTATACTGGTACCCTTAAAACCTTCTTTCATTGCCGTTAACACAGGAATAGCTTTTCTGGCAATATACCATGCTGAATTCCATTTATCTAAATCATCATACCCACGAAACTGACGTTGCAGAAAAAACTTGATCTTAAAATAAAGACCTTCTGTTAACTTATATTTCCAATGGGATAGAAATAAACAAAATTCCTCTATTACTCTATTTTTTGAATAAACCGGTTTTCCATAGGGTTGTCCGTACTTAGACATAATTTCGGCTATTCTTTTATTAATTTTCTTTTTTGCTTTTTCGTTCATTCTTTTGTAATGTATACGAACCGTCTTTATTTTCTAACCATTCTAAAGGATCGCCGATTTTCCAGCCCATCTCTTTTAAAAGCTTGTTTGGTAGCTTGATAAAAAGATTGTTTGTCTTTTTATCTTTTTGAACTTTTAATGTACAAGTCATATACCGCGCCACTTATACAGCCCGTAAATAATTTGCTGACATACCCATTGAATAGTACTACGCGTAAAAAAAACAAAAGGATTGTATACTTCTCGGAGTACGGGGTAATACCAAGAAGAGGTAAATTTTCTACGCGCTTCCATTGATTCTTGTATTTTCTTATCAAATACTTCTCTTTCGGCTTTTCTTTTGTTTGCCACAGAAATACTTTCAATTTCATACCGAACTAGGTCTATCTTCTTTACTTTACCGGCAATTACCTCCGCTCTATATTCAATATCCAGATATCTACCGGTATCGTGACTGGGAAACAGATCGGAAGAGCACACGTCTGAACTCCAGTCACTCCGCGAAATCTCGTATGCCGTCTTCTGCTTGAAAAAAAAAAA
>OGWB01000087.1_pt1 | contig 10385 bp, 15 predicted proteins | sample 1575961 | NCBI WGS metagenome assembly OGWB01 (sample SAMN07581556, study PRJEB24739) | freshwater metagenome | place: Singapore | collected 2015-04 | reverse complement strand
GAGTTTCATCATCTTCACAATTAATAACAAATTTAGTACTATAAGTAACAAAATAATTCATTTCCACTAAATATCTAGACATACTATTCTTTCTGCATAACAAAGAACTGGGAAAAATGACTGACTATGAGCAACTGGGGCAACCCTATAGGTTTAGCAAAAACAAAACAAAACTTATTTAAGATAATGATGATGTATTAAAGTTAGTATTGTACTACTTAATCCTGGAACAATTTTATATTTGGCTATATCTTTTAGACTAGCCCAAACATAATCACTATGTTCAAAGTTAAGAGTTACTTTAGCATTTTTAACATTACCCACAAAAACAATTTTATTTTTATCCTTATAATGTACATCCACACTTTTCATAAATTTTGGTGGAATAATTATTTTAGTTTCTTCATATAATTCTCTACAAGCAGCATGAATCAAAGTTTCATCTTTTTCTACTCCTCCTCCTGGCAAACAATATTTGTTGGGCATCCATGGTGAAGTTTCTCCACGCTTTAGTAACAATATTTTATTATCATAAATAACAGCAACAGTAGCATTCTTTTGAGAATTATTATTCATATATTTTTTTCTTGGTCTTATTAAATTCATCATAAAACTTCTGTGATACTTCAGCAACATCAGAATCTTTAGGATCAAATAATCTCAAATTTTCTACAACCGGTTCAACATAATTACAAATATTCCATTCTAAATTCTTTTCCACAAATTCACTATCCATACTACCCATCACATCATAAAGAGTTTCATCATCTTCACAATTAATAACAAATTTAGTACTATAAGTAACAAAATAATTCATTTCCACTAAATATCTAGACATACTATTCTTTCTGCATAACAAAGAACTGGGAAAAATGACTGACTACAACCACTAAAACCAAACCTGAATGATTAGGTGAGACCGATATATCTTGATTATTATTAGATAAATTCATACCTTACCCCACACCTCTAGTATACCACATCTGGTAGTTGTTGCAAGGTGTTGGAATATATAGATTTGAGTTTATTAAAAATTCTAATAGCCCAAATTTTGGCTGACTATCAACATGACCAGCAACCCCGACGGATAAGGTGCGACATGATAATGGTTCTCAATAAAATGATTTTTAATAGTAAGATGGGTTTATTTAATCTAAAATTATAATCATACTTTTATTATTTTTTCCTAAATTCTTCTCTCCCACCACCTTACATCACCTCCTCCCCTACAGTATATCGTCAATCGGTTCTCTCGTCTATAGGTTTTTATTTAACTCCTTGAGAATCTTAAATTTATGACAAAATTTGCGGGCCGCTTTTGTTGTAAGTCCTTATCTCACAATGCTTTACGTCGAATGGCCTCAAAGCAAAAGAGAAAGCCGCCCCCCGTTAGAGGGACGGCCTTCCCGATTCATGATCCACGAAAGGAATCAGATAGCGTTCGCAAACTCTACGGCAGTACTGAGAGCCTTTAGATTATCAACCCCATTCTGGCCGAACCAGAGAGAGTCGAGGCGATTGCTCACCGTGCGACCCTTGCTATAATTGAGATATTCGTTAAAACCGTTGTAGGCGGCCCACCATGTTCCACGAACACCCGTAGCACTCTGTTTTGGGCCTTCGACGAGAGTGAGAATCTCGTCCATGATATTGCGAGTACGAGTCTTGATATCCTCGTCGGGAGTCTTGTCGATCCCGAGAAGCACCTTCACATACTTGCGAACATCATTCTGGTTGAAATCACGACTAGCGAGGAAACGATACTGTTCCGCAGTAGCCTCAAACTGTGCATTGATATTATCCATGATATCTCGCACATTATCGAGGTTGGTCTTGCTGGAACGAGTATGACGAATCCTAATAAGAGAACTAGCCTGGCTACTATGAGCAGCCGCGAGAGTATTCACGCAAACCACACGAATAGGAGTATATCCGACGCGGATCGACGTTGTACCATCGTGACTGTTAGAGAGCAGAATAAACTTGCTCACCTCATCACCCTTGACAATTTCGCAGTTGTCGCGGTTGAGTTGAGCCAGCACCCAAACCTTTTCGCCCTCACTGAGCGAACCGGCCGTATGCAACTGGCACTCGCCAGCATCGAGGAACGGCTGGAACCAGTCAAAAGCGTCCTGATTTTGGAGCGGGGTATAACGCGGGCCGACCACTCCCAGCACTCGATTATCGGTCTTGCGGAAAGTTGCCCTGACATTGACTTCCGTTCCTTCAGCCGTAAAAAGCGGCTTAGTGCCAACTTCCCAATCCAGACCAGCAGCGGTAATCGCTTCGCTGATAGAGGGGTTTTCGTCCAACTGAGTCCCCTCACCGTGCCAAGGGGTAGCGCCAACAAACATCATCTTTTCGACCATAGCAGGCATTTTATCTTCCTTTCGTGTTACTGAATCTTACTCTTATGCTCTGAGTATACCCTATATATCGGCACTGTCAAGCGGAAACTTTGGAAAAAAATTGTCGTCGTAAGGTGTTGATTTTCAAGCACTTACGGCGCGGCGGGCGGCTCCGCTTTGTCCTAAGTACTTGGGGTACAAGTATTTAGGAGCGGCGCCCCAAGATCACGAAAGCATAAAACTGACCCGTCACTATCAGGCTTATATGCACATTCTTGAGGTAGGTAACAGTAGATACCTACAAGTTTAGAAAAAGGATATTCATTCTTTATAGTACGCTTAATATGTTTGATTGTATTACCAGAACAAATTAAATCGTCTAATATAACATAACGGTGTGGCGATACTCCTTCTGTAGAGAACTCTGAGTAACATTGTTCTTTGGGTTTCCTTACTACTAATATATGCTTATCTAAAATCTCTGCTACTTGGGGAACTACAATTAGTCCGCTAGTGCCACAAGCAACAATAGTATCAAAATCATGGGGACGTAACTTTCTAACGGCCTCCATAACTATCATATTTCTAAACTGGTGATTTAGAACGATGCTAGTATGGCTAGCACCTTGGATATATTTACCATCACGGGTTTTACGAAAGTCATCAATTTTAGTTGATAGAATATTCATAAAACAAAACCGGGCTTACGATTCGAACGTAATACGGAGAAAGAGAGTATAAAAGAAAAAGAAACTTGTCCCACCAAGTTGACCCGGTTACATAACTACTCGTCGTCTACAATTTCGTTTGCTACATCAAAATAGTAAGTATCGTATTCACTAGCATAATGGTCATATCCATCTTCGGCATCGTCATAGTCGTCATCAATAGACTCTATGTACAGATCATACAGATCATCAGCATCTTCCGCCATACGATCATACTCATAGTCATAACTCATAACTTTCTCCTTTGGATACTACCATTCTACACCAAACACACACTATCGTCAAGTAGGCCCGCAGGGACTTGCACCCCGTTTTTCAGATTAAAAGTCTGATACATCACTACTAATGTTTCGAGCCCATACCATGTTTTTAGTATACTATACCTTACCGTGTTTGTCAAGAAGCACCCATGCTGCAAAAAAACTTGAATCGTACTAATGTTTTTTACTTGATTTCTTACGTCCTTGGTGTATTATACTATAAAGGTATTTTATGAAAAAACACACCTGTTTACAATGTAAAAAATATACTAATAATCCTAAATTTTGTTCACGATCATGTTCTGCTAGTTTTAATAATAATATTAGAGCTAATGATGTAATCTATAGAAAAAAATTTTCTAATATTTTAAAAAGCAGCCCAAATATTAAAAGAGCTAAAATAGAAACTAGAATATGTTTATGTGGAAATACTTTTGATTGCAAATCATATAAAAAGAAAGTCTTTTGCTCTAGAGAATGTGTTAACAAATATATTAAAAAAACCAAAGCCCCAGGAGGATACAGACCTGGATCTGGACGCAGTAAATCTGGATATTATAAAGGAATATATTGTGGTTCTACTTATGAGCTTTGTTGGGTAATTTATAATATAGATCATCAAATTTCATTTACTAGATTTAATAATTATATAACAGATGGAAATATAAAATATTATCCAGACTTTTTATTATCAGATAATACTATTATTGAAATTAAAGGCTATCATACCCCAGAAGTAGATAAAAAGACTTCACTAGCTCAGTCTTTAGGATACAAAATATCTGTCTTATATAAGAAAGACTTAGAATATGCTTTTAACTATGTTAAAAAACAATATAACACTTCTAGGTTCTATGAATTATATGAAAACCATAAAACTGACTTAAATGCAACATGTAATTACTGTAATAAAAAATTTCATAAACATAAAATTAAAACTAAAAATGTTTTTTGTTCTAGAACATGTTGTGGTAAGTTTATAAAAGATACTAGAGCCAAGGGGAATCGAACCCACTGTCTTATCATTGAAAGTGATAAATCCTAGCCGCTAGACGATGGCTCCATAAAGCATCATTTTTGTTTGACCAGAACAATGCTAAACTGGTATCGTAACTCAACGCCAGCCTCCGAAGCATACTAAGTAGGGCGTGTACGAGTCGAACGTACCTATGAACACCTTATAAGAGTGTCGGATGCAACCGGCTTACCTTACGCCCCGTGCTGTGCTATCTTATCATCTTTATCGGTTTTGTCAACCCCCAATCTATTCCGGGACTACGATTCGGACGTAGACTAAATGGATCAAAGCCATTCGTGCTGCCAGTTACACTATCCCGGATCATCTTATAAAGCCCGTAGTAGGATTTGCACCAACGACATTCAAATTACAAATTTGACACTCTGCTAACTGAGTTATACCGGCAAAGGTCAAGGGCTGGACTTTAACCGGCGACCTCCGAGGATCTCTCTCACCTCCCGGTGTTCTTTCTTCTGAACTACCTTGACCTATATATCATACTCTTGTCGCCACTCTCTGTCAATATCATTTCTTGTGCGACGACGCTTGGGCCTACTGTCGAACGTAGTATTGCCCCGATCCTCCCGATGTCCCGTAGGCAGTTGCCACGGTTGCTTGGTTTTGATCTTGATTATATTGCGTCGGGGTCGAATATCGTCGTTGGGGTGGCGCATAATCAAACCATCTTCCATTTTCATGCAGATAAAAAACTTTGTTTAAATTAGGGTCGTAAGCCATCAAACAGTATTGTATAGGATACACCGGATTTGTCAACTGTTGTTTTTGTGGCAGTGTTGGTAATTTAATCTCACCTTTTTGATAGTCTTTGATTCCGTTGTAAGCCAAACCCATAATCGCCAGCAAAACACCAATCCATTGAATCATAATCTCTCCTTTGCTACTCTTAACCATACCTTAGTTATCGGCAGTTGTCAAAAACAAACTTTAACGAAATTTTTTATTTGTCGTAAAGGTTTGAGACATAATGACTTGTATCGCGGCGGGCCGCTCGTCCTTGGTCTAAGCTCTTTAGATTCAAGGACTTACGATCACTCTACTGTCCACCCGGCATCTTTTAGAATAGTAGAACTATAAAATACTTCAGTTCTTGCGTCAGCATTAGTATAGTCTTTAAATCCACGCTCGTCAATGTAAAAGTATTCGTCTAAAGTATCATTATCGTTTATTTCCCATAAAGCGTCGGCTGCTGCTTTTCGTGGTTTTTTACTTGTGCTATAAATTAGTTCTAAACTTCCACTTTTGATATAATATTTTGGCATTGTTGTATTTCTAATATGTTATATAATAATTATAGTTTTCATCACTACTAACATATCCCCAAATATTTGCATTATAATCCTTAAATCCTTCTACACCAGTATCAATTAGTACCATAATCTTTTTATTTTTTCTTTTAACCATACCAAAATTAGCAATATGTCCATCAGTAAATTCTAATCCCATATCTTCCATAATACTAATCAAATCATCAATTCTTTTACGATTAGGACAATCTTCAACACTATCATAAAGATCACAACAACAATTACTATTCTGACAATACCTAACCTTAGAAGCAACTTCTGTAACATATCCCCATTCACTTAGACTCTTATCTTCTAGGGTAATACGCCCAACTTGACTAGTTACAAATGGAGTAACATTTACTTTGCTTAGTTCGGTCTGAACTCTATGACTCCAAATTGCTTTTTCTTTACTAGTAAATTGTTTAAATCCATATTTTTTGTTAGATCCTACGATATGAAAAAAATCATTACGAGTACCAGAGTCAATATATTTACCAACATAGATAGTGCTACTCATGCTTTTCTCCTTGCTGCCAATTCTATACCTTTTATCGGCATTGTCAAGGTACTTTCTTTAATTTTTCCTAAGTCCTTGTGTCATAAGAACTTACGTCGCGGCCGGCCCGCCAGCCTATCCCTAAGTGCTTTAGGGACAAGGCTTTAGGTTAACTACCCAAACTAATAAGTACCTTATCGTCCAACTTTCCCCAATCTAAATTTACATTTTCCTCAAGGAAACCATCTATAATGTCTTGCAACTGGTAACGAGAGATTAGAGTATCATAGTTAGTACCGAAAGATATACTGCTATTAGAAATAGCCTCCATTACTTCATCATAATCTAAATCATTATGCTTGCAAACATCGAACAGGGTCACACATTCTTGTGAGTAGGTAATCATTGTTATATTTCTAATGGGACGGAAACAAAACATTTGCTAGGCCACGGACGCAAAGATCACAAGTAACACTACCCTTGGTGGGGGTACAAGTTACCACTCCGCGACCACGACGAATCTCTGGACATGTTACAAACCTTGTACCATTTAGTACCACCAACTTTGGCAACGCTTTGCGCCATGCGTCAGCCTTTGTTTTGTTGCGAGGACGTTTCGGAGCAATCTTCGTGTCGCTATCACACCATGCAAACAATTTGAAACCTTGTGCGATTGCCGCACCCATATCCTCATCATTATGTACACTAGCATAAACATTCATATACTTATCCAGACTAACAAGCCTATCATCATAGATATGAGTATAAAACCACATATCGGGCAGAGTATCGCCATCAGCAAGAATACTTTCACACGCCCATGTTACATTAGCAAGATAGTCTAAGTCTAATTCACCATTGAGAAACCAATCACCACGTTCGTGCCAGCGGATACTCTTGCCCTGACTCTTTGCATCCAGAATCATAGAACGAATACGACCACGCTCGGTAATAAGATTTTGCATACCGGCAGGACGAACATTAGGATACATCTTCTCGGTCTGCTCTGCATAGCAGCCGTTGCCGAGAAAAGCACACGATGACGGACAAGTATCACCAACCGGGCGACTAACAACTAAACAACCCTTACCCAACTTATCGTTACCGTTTGCAACTTTCATGGTTTTCTCCTGTGTCTCCTGATTCTACATTAGATTATCGGCTTGTCAACACAAGAAATCTTAGAAAATCTTTTTTGACGCAAACCCTTATAGGATAAGATCTTACATCAAGAGCGGCACGCCCGCATCGTCGTAAGTCCTTTAGTGGCAATAACTTAGAATCGAAAGTGTTTTGGTGTATATAGAATTAGTTTCACTTTCTATTAGGAGATTTAATACTGCCGGAAGGATTTGCACCCTCGTAAATCAACTTAGAAGGTTGATGCCTAATCTACTCGGCCACGGCAGCGTATTATATATTATACCGTACCCACTCAACGCCGCAAGCCCGCATGGCGCCCCATGCAGGCTTACGGTTTGATGGTGGGATCACTTTACCATCGTATAATTACTAGTAGCAGACCCCTTCCCAGCAACCACGCTGGTTATTAGTTGGTTAGACTCTACTAGGTGGGTACTGCCCACAGTATTACGCGGGGGTTATCCCGCCGCACTATGCCTAAAATCTATTTATACTGACATAGTCCAGTTTGTCAATTCAGACAAGAGCCTCCTCGCTCTTCGCCTTGCTCCTGGGGCTGGCCGCATCACCAGCAGCCTCGGCAGTCACACCCGTCACGCGAGCACGCCAGACCTTATAGCCCTGCTCGCTGAAACTCTTGACCTCACCGGCCTTGACATTAGCATGAACATCAGACGGGAGAGCCTCACGAAGACACTCGCTGATCGAATCCACAACCACCTCACGGTCAAGATGACCGGCCACAATATCAACAATAAAACTAAACTTCTGCATAATAAAAACCTTTCCAAATTAGTAGTAAGTTCCAACAAAACGATTATAAATCACAAACATCACTTGTCAAGAGTCTAATCGGAAGGTTTCTTTGTTGTCGTCCGTTGATTTCTTGTCTTGTGATGCTCTAAGTATACTATCATTATCGACCTTGTCAACTCCCTTTCTTGAACGATTTTCTGATTTTCTTGGTTTTATTGTAAGTTGTTGCAGCATAAATACTTATATCAAAACCGGCGGGGCCACTTTGATCTAAGTCATTGTGGCTATAAGGTTTATGTCAGATATATCAAATACTAAGTAGTCTCATGTCTGCTATACCAAACATTGGCTTTCTTGTAAAATATAAACACGATTATTATCTGTTAATAATGATGAGAAACAACGATTATCCCAACTAAACTCACCATTATCACTATCTCTTCTCCATCTAGGATCAATAATAGGGTTATAGAATAATCTTTCCATATTGTCTGTAGGAATTGGAATATGGCGTTCAGTATTTAGAACCCAATAATGTTCACATTCGATCCACCCACAAACATTCTTCACCCCTGCCTCAAATACCTTTTGTGAAGCAGACGGACGACTCACCAACTTACAATTACCCAGTTCTAACTGGTAAAGTTTAGGATCATAATACTTCACACTATGAGCATCTTTTACTTGCCAGTGATTATAGTGTGATCCACGACCCAGATGAAATCTAACCTTATAATTTCTCATTCTAAATCTTCTCCAAACATTTTATCGAAACATTTGCCACAAATACGACTAATTATCAACTCTCTCTCATCAGGAGTCAAATATGGAAAAGCATTTTGAACCAGTTCCCCGTTCTGGTAATCTTCTAAATCGTCAGAGCCAACCATAACCCTATGATCGACCCCGCACATTCTACAACGAATAATCAAACTAACATCATTGTTTGCAAAATCAACCATAAAATCCTCTCTCTAACCATTCTACACTACGCTATTCACCTTGTCAAGAGTGACTATTTTTGGCTGACTATACCCATCCAGCCCAAATCCGAAGGATTAGATAAGACAAATAGATAGGGTTATGCCATACTCGGCTTTGCATTTAACCGTGGCTTCTTTGATATCATTCTGCCAGCGGCCCATATCTATTAATCACTTTTTCTGTGTAATTTCATATGACAGTTAGCACATAAAATTTCACATTTATTTAGTTCTTCAACAATTGTATCCCATTTTTTTTGCCAATTAGAACAGAGTGTGAACTTTTTAGTTCTAGGATTAGTGTGATGAAATGTCAATACATCAGAATCATTATTTCCACAATTAGAACATCTACCACCACAATATTCTATCGCTTTTATTCTATGTAATTTTCTTCTCTTCAAACTTCTGCATGTTGGGCATACATTATTTTTTGTCCATTTAAAATCTCTACCACATTCAATACAATTTTTTTTGCTATTGCTATCTCTTTGTGGTAAATGTAACCTTTTGGTATTTTTCATACCAAATGGAGAACATTTAAGACAATATTTTCTTTTATTAATTACTCTTTCTTTACCATCTATTATTACTCTATTGTTGAATTCTTTGTTACATTTTAAGCATATTTTCATTTTTATCTCCAGTGATGTAGTCTAATATACATACACCGAAAATAAAAATTTATCTACTTTTATACTACAATACCCCGGATCAGATTCGAACTGATACTGTTGAAATTTTAAGTTTCATGCCTGCTGCCAATTGGGCTACCGGGGCATACGTTGATTATACTATCTTATCGTCAAACGTCAACCGCTATCTTTAAAAAATCCTAAGTCCTTATGGGATAAGCACTTGCGTCGAGGTCGGCCCGCTGTCCTTGTCCTAAGTTCTTTAGTGACAAGGCTTTAGATCAAGAGAGATAACCCTCACAACCCAAGGTGGTCAGGTCACGCAGCAACTGTTCAGCCGCTTCTGGAGTCTTAGCGGTAAGAGAGATGGTGTTACCACCACCACGCAAGAAGCCGCTCGCGTCCCACCCACCCAACATACCGTCCGTCCACTCCTTCGCTTCCTTCAATCCCCAACCCGTGTGCTGTCGAACAGCCTTGATGCAAGGGATACGATTGTCCAAATCCATCCCCTTAGTGATCGTAACCTTACGCTTCTGGTTAACGCCCAAAGCCACCTCCAGCGCACACACGATCTTCTCAAACATATCCAGACTGCAACCATTGCTAATCATGGTCAGAGCCTCACGAACCGTCAGTTCAATCTTGATCATCCTTTTCTCCTTTTCATTGATTCTACCATTCTTTATCGGCTTGTCAAGTGGTGTTTCT
>OGWB01000086.1_pt1 | contig 10439 bp, 18 predicted proteins | sample 1575961 | NCBI WGS metagenome assembly OGWB01 (sample SAMN07581556, study PRJEB24739) | freshwater metagenome | place: Singapore | collected 2015-04 | reverse complement strand
TTCCGATCTGTTTCCCAGTCACGATAGGGTTGTTTTTGGGGAATGGAATCGCCAAATATCATTGGCATTTTGGTGGTTTTCCCAAATTTGGGATTTTTTTGGGACAAATTGCGTGGTTTTGGGTATTTTATGACAGGTTATAGGCTGACGATTCGGGAGGTTTTGTAAGCCCATAGGCTGACGGATTCATCATTCATTATATGCGATTAGGGTGCTTATTGAGTGATTTATCGTACATTATACCCGATTGCGTATAGCCCTTGGCCCGCACCTCAATCACCGTCCAAGGGCGATTGTTGGTGCAGGCCGTGAGCAGCAATAAAAGGAGGATGGCCCGAATTTAGGCTTTTGATTGATACCTTGATAGCAATTCGGCAACACGCTTGTTGGCTTCCTCGGCTTTCGCCAGAAGCTCTTTGAGGGTATCGTCCATATCGTTGGTCTTTTTCACGATGGCTCGCTTGGCCTTGAAGGTCTTGAACACCTCCTTAATCTTCACGCTTTGCTCGTTGATGCACTTTTCAATATCTTCTTGGGTAGGGACTTTGGCGAAATCGGAGTAATAGAGGTACTTGTTTTGCCCCGGCTTCGAGCCTTTGCGTATAAATCCCATATCTCGCATCGTTTGGTAGAAACTTCTTCCGACATTGAGGGAAGCCATAATCTTGGCCAGGTCATTGTTTCTTGCGCCATCGAAGCACGTTGCCCACATCAGCCAAAAGGCTTTGACCTTGCGCTCATAGCGGTCTTTCTCCGAGCCAAACACCTTTGGCTTTTTGAACAAGAGGTTTTCGTTAAATTTCGGTTGATTGTTTGTTGTGTTCATTTTTTTTGGGTTTTAAGGGGTTGTGGGGAGTGGTTGATTTTAAGCATTCGATAGAGTGCATATTGATAAACAAGTCGTATTCAGGGCCTGTTTCAACATGGTCATTAAATCCTTGTGAAACACGAACGAATGGATAGTATGTGTATCCGTAATTCATTAGTTTGAGAATCTCATCAATATCTTGCTTGACGAGATAGGTGTTTCCAGAAGAAACGGTTATTAAGGTTTTGTTTGGTCTAATCTTGTGTTCTGTCATAGGCTTAAGGGTTAAGGGTGGTTATTGAAAATCAGAAGGTAAGTCATCTTCAGTCCCTCTCGGTTCGGGATCATCCTCCGAGCAATCCTGCAATCCACGCTGGTAATCGGCATCCCTTTGCTCCGCTTCACGGGCCAAGGCGGATTCTAATATGTTCGTTAAATACGGATGGCCATTCTTGGTTTCTGTTTTTTCAAATTCACGGAGGCGCAATTCACTGATTAGCCACTCCATTGCGGTCATTTGTCCCATAGATTATCATTTGAAGGTTATGGCTATGGATGACTTGGTGCCCTTGGCTTCGCATACAGGAATTTCTTCACCCGTATTCGGGTCAACAATCATTGACTTGCCCGCTTGTTTGAACGCAAGTTTGAGTAATTCTTCTCGGTCTTTGAGTTGAGCCTTCAATTCAGCATACACGCTGTCTTGGTCGCAGTTCGGGCCGACAGAGCCTTCCCTTATCTGAACATTCGCTCCGTAAACGTCAAAGGATTTGCCGGGGTACTTAACGGCTTCATCGGAAACCGTGTCCTCCGTCTGCTTGAGGACTGCATCAATCGCCTTTTGGATGGCTTTGAGCTTGATATGGGCTTCCAAGGCGTTGATATGCCCTTCGTTGATTCTGTCCACCAGGTTGGCGGTGAGGAGTGCAATATCGGCCTTGCCGACATCGTTCCGAGGTATAGAGATAAGTTCCATAATTAGCGATTTTTAAAAAATTCAATTCCTTTGCGATAGCGTTCCTCGTTCCAATCTTCGGATGGAGTGAATCGTGGATCGTTTTTCTCCTGCTCGGTGGCCTTGATTGACCTCTGCAAAATGTAATCTTGGTGAACCTTTTGAAGACCAACAGGAATGACAACGGCTGCCGTGGTGCGGGTCTTGGTAGGAGGTGCGACATCGTTCCTTGGAGGGGCTTGATAGGGCTTTGGAGGGATAACGGGTGCACCGTGCTTGCCTTTATAGACATCAATCCCAATTCCAATCCAAGAGGCGATTTTGGTGATGGCATCTGTTGTCGCCCCCTTCGCCGCATCGCCCATATCATCGTTGGTGGAGGACGCTATGCACTCGTAATAGATGCCTACGGATTGGATTTGAAGGATGGTCTTGGAGAGGGCGGTGTATTCGGTACGCTCACGACCAGAGGAGGTTGTCTTGGTGATGACGGAGATTGGGGCCAAGAGTTCAGTCTTGACCATCCATTCCCCAACACCAAAGACCTCGTTGAGTCGCTCGGTGACAAAAATGCCCTTGATAGTGGACATCCCTGGTCTTGTTGGATGGGCCGAAATTGCTTCCGCCGGTAGAGGCTCTGCAATCTTGCGGAGTTGCTCTTCGGTAAGGGTGTGTTTCATAGATAAATTGGTTTAGGGGTTTGTTGTTGGTTTAGATTGAAATGCGTCTAAGATTGCACCACCAAAGGTCAGGTATTCAATGCCAAGGGCTGATGCGAGATCCATACAGTCATCGAGGGTTAAACGAAGAACCGAGTGCGTTTGACTAAGCGAGTGAACCAAGCGTTCACCAAGTGCGGGGTACTTTGCTTTGAACTCCAAGAGCTTCTTGTACTCATCGGCGTTCATTTTTTGAATTAGGGTCATAAGTTTGGGGTTTAGGGGTTATTTGGTTTCGGTTAGTGCTTTTTTTATTTTCTTTATCCATTGTTTTTTAGCGGCCTCAATATGTGGTTGTGCAAAGGATTTTCCATAAACACGAGCGCATTCCATCATTGCATCAGTCGCTACTTCTCTCTCGTTTTGATGCAAATAAATCTCATTATGGTCTTCGTGCTTTGAAAGTATTTGGTGGTAAATTGTAATTATTTGATTGTCATTCATCGGTTAGGGGTTTAAGGGTTATGAACGAAAGTGTGTACAAATATAGGGGTACTTATCCTACTTGCACCATTTTATGAAAATTATTTTCAATTATTTTATTTACATCATCCTTCTTTCCTGTGCCTCTGCTCCATTTGTAAACATCATTGCGGTCAATGGATAGAACTCTCGCAATCTTGTCAATCGTTATTTTGTCTCTGCTCATCAATATCCTTCGGTATTCATCCTCTCGCAAGGGCATAACAACATCGGGTTGGCTCAAGCAATTTTTCAAAACTTTCTTTGGGGCAGGTTTCTTCTCCTCGCATAAGGTTTTGAAGCAGGAGTCAATGGCATCGGACTGCTTAATTGTTAGAACGCCTTGGCTCCACCAGAACACGGTGGAGATGGAGACCTCGCACTCTTTGGCTATCTCCCGCATCGTAATCCTCATGCGTTTCATTAAGATTTTGATGGCCTCGGCTCGGGTAACGGTTCGTGGTTTTGGTTTCATTATTTGGATTTAGTATTTAGTGGTTAAATGGCTCTTCTTGCGTCCAGGTAGCGGCCATACAAGGCCCAATCAATCCTGAACGGGGACTTCACCTCGGAATAATCCGGCTTTATATTTCGCTTGCACGCTCTCTTTATGTGCCTTAGCCAACTGTCGAGGCGTTCCTTTGATGTAGGGTTCAATGACTTCAAATTCATGGTAAAAGGGTTTAAGGTTTTTTTCAATGTAAACTCGCAATCGTACTTGTTTCTTTCTTTGGTGTTTTATCGGTCTTCGATTATTCTCCGCCGCTTTCAAAAGCTGGTTGATAATCGCCAATGGATAGCGCATCGGTGCGTCTCTAATTTTCGTCACTCCTCTCGGTGTAACTATTACCGAAGTAACCTCGAGGCATCGCTGAACGCTCTTATAGTGCCAATTATTCTCGTTAGCAATCCTCACAATATCCCCCTTGGCAAGATGCCTCCTCAAGTCATAGACCAACACGGGGGGCAATGGAAACCAAGGGCCAACCTCAGCACGTTTTATGCCATCACGCATCTTTCGGTTGCAGAAGTATTTATTAGCCAATTTCATCTCTCCCTTCGCCGCTTTATAGAGGTGATAATCAACAATCTCCCTAACTTTACGATGCACCACCTTGAAGGCCAAGGAGCCTTCCAAATCGGCTTTTCTCAAGGCGATGAGCAGTTGGTTCGCTTCGTCAAAGTCAAGGCGTATGTTGCCCTTTATGCCCTTGGAATTGTGCATCGTCAGTTCTTGGTCTCGGTCTTGAAATTCGTGGATGAAATCAGCTCCTCAGCGATGCCGTACCAATCAATCGTCCCAACGGCCAGAATCGTCAAAGCCTTCAGTTGGGGATCCTTGATCGTCTCGGCCTGGGCCATATAGTAATTGTCCATCATCAACGACAGTTCTTCGGGGTCGGTCAGCGACTTGGCCTTGTTCTTCCAAATGTAGAAGTCAAGGGAAATCGTCCGTCTCCTGGATGGAGTGGACATGGCAAGCCCATCGCTGAGGGCATCATCGTCAAAGGTGGGCATCGTCAATCCACTGTTGCAAACAAATCGGTATCGTCACGCTCGTCATTGCGAACATACCTGTCGTGGACTCCCTGCCAATAGTGGTGGCCCTCGTCAGTTGAATCCCAATGGAACGAGTGCAGGGCCTCGTCAAGGCTATCGCCAACGCAATTATCGTCAGCCTGGTGAGGGTTCTGCTTGCGGCCTTGGTGCTGAAGCTCAATCGCCAAAATAGCGGAGTTGGCGATGGCTTGAGGGAGCCTTTTTTTTAAGACTTGTCGTATCGTCATAATCGTCAAATTAGAATTTTAGTGGATTTTTTGATTAATCGGTAATCGTCACCCTCGTTAAAGACAAATACTTGCTCGTCAACGGTGGTATAGTCAATCCCAGGGCCGGGCAATTCGTCAACCTCGTCATAGCAATAAATGTAATTCGGGATTTGGTTCTCGTCATCGCAAGTAAAGGTGTTTTCTCCTCTCTCACCGGTCTCATCGTCAAAAAAGACATTGGTAATTGTGTAAAGGTATTCCGTATTCATGGCTTAGGGGGGTTAGGTTATTATAGCCCCGTGGGGGGCTATTTCGGCCTTGTGGCCTCGTCAGATAACCGATTTAAGAGTTCATTTCCTTATTCATATCTAAAACGTGTTCGGCTATTTGATAAAAATCAACGTCAGAAATAAAAGCGTGAGCATAAGAGTTGCTTATTCCTTCTTGGCCGCTCTCGTCAATAGCCGACTCAACAAGTTCTTTTAAGTATTTTGACAAATCATAAACATCTTGAGGCTCATCTTTTTGGATTTCGTAACCGTCAAAAAACTCAAGGGCCACACGCCAAGTGGCGTAATTTTTCCACCCTTGATAATCGTTGTTTTCCATTGTTTTGGGGTTTATAGGGTTAGGAGTTAGGAATAACAAATTTCCAACAAGAATCAAAGTAAGCCTTTTTTTCTTCGTTGGTTTCAAAGTCAGCATGACTTTCAAATCCACCAATTATATGGCCATTTTTAATGGCTAATGAAGGGTACCCCATACGCCTAATTTCAGCCACTTTTGCATTGGCCTCTTCAAGCGTCATTCTGCCAATGACTTGATGACAGACAAAGTTTAGATTACCTCCGTGGAGGTAAAATACAGTGTATTCTCTTTTTTCTTGTTTCATGATTATAGGGTTTAGGGGTTAAAGTGTGTAGCAAAGTTAATATCGTCAATCGTCATTTGCGCCTCAATCGTCAAATTATTTTATTATTTTTTTTATCGTCAATCGTCAATCGTCAATCGTCAACAATCGTCAATCGTCAATCGTCAACAATCGTCAAGGTATCGTCAAGGTATCGTCAAGGTATCGTCAACAATCGTCAACCGGCCAAGTGTCCACAAAATTGGACGGTGTCCACAAAATTGGTCATGTCTAAAAAATTGGACAGAACGGTGTCCACAAAAGTGGACGGTGTTTAAAATTTTGGCCATGTATGGAATAGTTGAACAGTGTACTAAAAATAATACACAAATATAGCCATAAATTCCTAAAAATAGGACACCTAAAAAGATTTTTTTTTATTATCTTTGTGCTGTGTCACGGTGACACAGATTTAACCCCATAAACCCCAAACCCATGAATCGCACATTTCAGTACCACGCACAACCCCGCCCCCGCCCAACGTACGAACAACGCTCTGGCAAAGTCCCGTTAATAGGCTTCGAAATCGAAAAACAAGACGAGGACGTAAGAGGCCAAGACGCCGCCCAAGATATTTTAGAGCGTTACGGCTGGATAAAGGAAAGAGACGGTAGTTTGTGTCACTATACCGGATTTGAGCTCGTTTCCCCCGTTTATTCCTTGAATGAAAATTTTAGCGAAATTTTTAAACCTATGGAATACCTAATTAACGCCTCGACAAACAACAAAGGAAACAAGCCAACAGAGGCGGACCCAGACGAAAATTTGCAGGGGTACGACTCAGACCGCAACCGATACGACGTAAACGAGGCCCCGAGGGCCAAAAATTGCGGCGGACATATTAATATAAGCCATCCTAAATTTACCGACTCTTACAAATTAGCTCAGGCCCTTGAAAATTATTATCCTTTATTTTATGCAATGTACAAGGGCCGCCTTAATAACCACTACGCCGAAGCAAAAAACAAGAAAACCAAAAAACAGAACCGTTTCAATAAATACAGTGCGTTTCATTGCAAAGGTAACGGAGTACTGGAAATACGCATTTTTAGCGCCGTCAAAAATGTTTCACAGTTACTGTGGCGCATAGAATTAATTAGGTGGATGTTGGAACACCCCTACCGAGGCGCCGCCTCAATCGTTGGCCATATCATTAACCCTAAAAGTAAGTTAAACGACCTACTAAGTAAAGTTTATAGCCCCGAGGGAATCCATAATTTAGCCCTTAGTTACTGCAAACACGCTGAAGAATATAATAACAAAAAACCCCTCAACAACCCCGAAGAAGATGTAAAACAGATGTTCAACCGTTTACGGGAGAGCTACAAGGCCGTAAATATCAAAGACAAAAACCAAATTTAAACCAAACCCCCAAACCCCAACCAAAAACCCTCTAAAACCTTAATTTATGTGCATTGCAATTTTAAACCCGCCACGAGTAACCCTCAAAAAATCTGTTTTACTGAAATGTTGGGAAAATAACCCAGACGGCGCCGGAATGATTTTTACCGACACGAAAACGCAGACCCTTTACACGCTTAAAGAGATGCGCTCTGGAGAGCTATTTTACAAAGCGTACCAACAATACAGGAGAGTCCACTTAGATTCTTATTTTGTTTTGCACTTTCGTATAGCCACCGCCGGAAAGATAAACGAGGACAATTGCCACCCGTTCGTGGTAAACGAGGGCCTTGCCTTTGTTCATAACGGTATAATAAGCAAGGTCCGCACTTGCGTTAATTACTCAGATACTTACTATTTTAACGCTGATATATTACAAAATCTGCCTGCAGATTTTACCGAAAACGAAGCCACATTGGAATTAATAGAGGCCGCCATTGGCGCATCTAAATTAGTGTTTCTAAATTCCAAAAACGAGCCGTTAATACTGAATAGCCATTTGGGACATTACGTTGAAAATGTTTGGTACTCAAATAGGAGCTACGAGGACCGCATACCGGCGCCCAAACTTAAAACGTGGGAGGACTACAAATACCAGCCCATTGGATATAACCAAGCCAAGCCCGACAAACCAGCGCCACAACTGTGGCCAAGTTATACGAAAGGAATAACAGATTTATACGACCACTAAAAGAAATAGTCAACACGAAAAGAGACGCCCCGATTTAGGGGCGTTTTTTTTTGCCCCTATCTTTGGGAATCGTCAGAAAAGGAAAGGAAATAGAGACGAGAGGAGGAGAGTCCCACCACAGACAGACCCCCAAAAAAAACTAAGTCACCCTCCAAAGGTCCCCAAATGTAGGGACAAAAGAAAGGACCCCAAATAGTGGACCGCCACCGAACAGGCCGCCGTTCCTGCACGCCGTCAATAGTCAGTCCGAAAAACCGCCGCCCAAATGTAGGGAAAAAAGAAAGGTACCCAAATTCAGCAACCCGAAAGCCGTAAATAGTGAGGGCTATAAACGACAAACCCGCCCAAAACGGCCAAAAAGGGCTAACTCTCCCCCACCCCCACTATTTCTTTCGTCTTAACACAGTTTGACACAATTACTAAAACGGTGCGTGTTTTTGACGCTGTTTTTGACGCTGTTTTTAGTAACCATTTGTGGTCTAAAATGCGACTCAAAAAAAAATGAGCATAAGATTTATATATAAGTGTTTATATTCTATATAGATGTCTATATGTTATATAGATGTCTATATTAAATATAGATGTCTATATAGTATATAGATATCTATATATATATAGTAAACCAAAAAAACAAATTGCGACCTTTGTGGAAAAATACACGTTGTTTGTGGAAAAGGGGTACCCCCCATTTTTTTTGGCGAATTAAACTTGACTTGTGGTAATTTTGTGGATACATGGCGATACATGAGTTTGTAAAGAAGAAGAGGGTTGAGGTTGTGGAGGAGGAGGCCTCTAATGCTTCTGAAGGCGTTTTGAATGTTGAGGTGAAGGCAGAGATACCTGTTCTCTTGAACTCTCGCTCTATGAAGCCTAAGGCGGTCACGAGGCGAGATATTCGGGATTTGCTTGATGCCGACTTGGACAGGACGATTGGCGGGGTGAGGCGAATGGATGCGTTGATTGCCCGATTGGTGACGGAGGCGATTCGTGGCAATATGCGGGCGATGGAGTTGGCTTTGGCGTATTTGTATGGCAAGCCTCAGCAGCAGACCACGGCACCGAACACGGGGCCTTTTGTGCTTGAGTTGACCGAACCCACCACGGATGAAACTAACGGCGAGGCAGAGTCAGGCGTATAAGATGGCTTTGTCGGGGGAGAAGCAATTCATCCTCTTTGGCGGAGCAATCCGAGGCGGGAAGACTTACTGCCTTCTTTTGACCTTTATATCCCTTTGCTCCAAGTACCCCGGCAGTAGGTGGGTGATTATCAGGCAGAGTATGCCCACACTCCAACGTACAACCCTTGTAACCTTCACCTCCCTAATGAACCAAGGCTTAGGGACGCACGTTGCCTCGTGGGACAAGCAGGCGCAGATTGTGCGATTCACCAACGGATCCGAGTTAATCTTTATGGGCGAGAATTACGACACCGATAAAGACTTTGACCGCTTTAAGGGTTTGGAGATTAACGGCGGCGGGATTGACGAGATTAACGAGTGCCAAGAGGGATTGCTTTACAAGGTCTTGGAGCGTGCTGGTTCGTGGTTGGGTTGCGAAGGCCGACCTCCCATTGTCGTGATGGCCACTTGCAACCCAAGCAACAATTGGGTGAAGGAGTTGGTGTACGACAAATGGAAGGAAAGCAACCTCCCACCGACTTGGGCGTATATCCCTTCCAAGATTACCGACAACCCCCATATTCCCGAAGACTACCTTCAATCCCTTCGAGACAACATGCCCGAATACGAGTACAAGCGATTCGTGGAGGGCGATTGGGAGGTGCAGGAAAAACCCGAAAACCCCTTCTTTATCTCCTACGATGCGAGGAGGCACGAATCCCAAAATGCGAACTTTAACACCAACCTTCCCATTTACATCTCCCTTGACTTCAACTTACAGCCCTTCTGCGGTATCGTGGCGCAGATTTGGACGGACAGCCAAGGCGATCACGTTCATATCGTGGATGAGTTTCAGGTTGTGGATGGGAGCATACCTAAAATGGTGGACACTATTAAAGCCAAGTACGCTCCATTCTTGTTTTCTTGCCTCCTAACGGGCGATGCGATGGGTAAGAGAGGCGATTTATCACAAAGGGACAACGCAAACTACTACGAGCAATTAGCGAGGGGCTTGGGATTGACGCAGAGGCAGATTAAGGTCGCTCCGAACCCGAAGCACGAGAACAGCCGAGCACAATGCAATTACTTACTCCAATTCCACCCCGACATTAAGGTGAACCCGAGGACTGCCCCAGGCGTGGCGAGGGATATGAAAATGGTGGCGTGCGATGCGGGAGGAAACATTATTAAACGAAACCGATACATTATTACGCAACAGTCCGATTTTGCCGATTGTTTTCGGTATCTTTGCAACAGCTTCTTGAACGAATGGTATTTGAAACATCTGAAAAAAAACGGATATGCACGTTTTAATGCCAATTTTGTGCCTGAACTTAAATCTTAAAGCCGATGAGTTGTCTTGAATGCACCGATTGCCCCGATATTGGCACTTTTGATATTTGTAATCCAGCGGATTACACTATTGGCTACACCACGCCGAACACCCCTGTTGTTGTAGCAATTACCGATGTATCACTCAATCAAACCTTCTTTGAGACACAAATGACCAATGCCCAGGGCTTGGTGGCCATTTCCCCAACTTTCGCAGGGCTTCCCCTTCAAAAACTTTTCGCTCCGAATAGAACCTACGAGGTGAGGGTGTATC
>OGWB01000084.1_pt1 | contig 10493 bp, 15 predicted proteins | sample 1575961 | NCBI WGS metagenome assembly OGWB01 (sample SAMN07581556, study PRJEB24739) | freshwater metagenome | place: Singapore | collected 2015-04 | reverse complement strand
ATGCGTGGCGTGATGTAAGCGGACGGTATCCTCCTGCAAGCATTCTAAAGTATATGCGGGAGACTGATGGAAGTGGATGGCAGGACAGTCTGAAGCGTGGAGTTATGCCTTTTCCCCAATACGAAAACTTTTGGAGCAGACTAAAGTATCTGTTTAAGCGATGAAGAAGCCTGTGCGAAAGAAGACTCGGAACAAGCCCCTGTGGTTTTATAATCACAATGGTGAGCGTTATCCCGTGACTGCCCAAGCAACTTTGGATTTGTTTGATATTCTTCACGATGAGGTCTTGATTTCGGGTGATGAACACATTACAATGTTCCTCATGGACATGATGCAGGCTTTCCGTGAAGGCAAGCCCATCAGAAAAGAATTTGGATTGGTTGCTAGACACAAGTGGCTAATGGAGAATTAAATGAACAACCCACATTTCAGAACACAAATCGTTCGCAATCCCCACAAGGGCAACACCCCGTGCATGGCAGTTTTCGGTGTGGACACCATTGAGATGGTGGAGAGTTACACAGCGGTGGAACTTGAAAATTTGATTATTCGTCTAACCGATGCGTTGGACGATTTGCGTGTCCGCATTCGTGTAGAAAACGATTCACAACAGCCTAGCCTGTTTTGAGAAAGGATTTCAGCCTCCATAACTCAATTGGTAGAGTAGCCGACTTTAAATAATAGGAGCAGTTTCGCAGGAATGCGATATCTGAATCCCGTCAAATTCGGTGGACGGTCATTAGACCCAATACCGAGCCAAGCCCGAAAGGGAAGGTGTAGAGACTTGACGGCGGGCATCCAGAACGGATGAAGGTAAAGTCCAGACCACGAACCGTAAGGGCGGTGCAAACCGAAGTGGTAAGTTAATCGGTAGGTTGCAGGTTCAAGTCCTGCTGGGGGCACTTGGCGTATAAATAGATTAGCACACCCCCCTAATGGGGGAAAGGAGCAATCTATGTCAAAGTGTAAACATTGCGAGAAAGAGTTCACAGTCAGCGAATCACGGGCTAGAAAAAGTGGAAAGCCCTCAAAAAGAGAAGTGTGTGGTTCGTGTGCGGTATCTAAACGAAGGTGGAAAACCAAAATTGAATTGGTAGAAAAACTTGGTTCAAAGTGCGTAGAGTGTGGGTTCATGGGTCATCCGTCTTCGTTTCATTTTCACCATACCGATCCGACATCAAAAAATTTTTCTATAAATGGAAATAAACTTCTAGTATCCGAACGATACGAAGAACTCAAAAAATGTGAACTTGTTTGTGCCAACTGTCATTCAGTAAAACACACAAACAACGATCTTCTAAAGAAGTTTGGTTTTTGGAAAAAGGAATGGAACAAATGAGTGATATTGTTGAATGGTTACGAAGCGTCTTGAACAATGACCGTTCTGTGGAACTGCGTTGTCGGGAAGCCGCTGATACGATTGAAGAACTTACTTCTCATATTGAAGATTTGGTGACAAAGTGTGAGCAGTTGCAGAACGAGCGTGATGAAGCACGGCGTGAAGTGTGTATGATTGTTGCAGGTAAAGGTGGTAAGTCTGCCTACATTAGTCCTGATGCAGTTGAACACGCTGAAAATCAAGGTTGGGATTGTTTCGTGGAGAAAGAATCGTGAAAAAAGATATAGCCATGCACTTGCGAGAGCAGAGCAAACGAACAGATTTGCCTACTGATGTGATTCGCACTTTTTCTGATGCGTATGCAGAGATTGTTCGCCTTGAGGATCGTGTCAAGTCTTTTGAAGAAGGGTTTGAGGGCGGTTGTCATGTATGCGAAAAGGTAGCAGTCAAGAACGACGAACTTCGCAAAAGATTGGAAGCACTTGACCGCCTCGCACAACTAGACGAAGAATTGGGGCTACAATGATTAACGGCGTTGATGTGGTGTACGGTTTGGCATGGGGTGACGAAGGCAAGGGCAAGGTGTCTGCTGCAATGGCTCCCAAGTACGATTGGGTGTGCCGTTGGAACGGAGGCCCAAACGCAGGGCACACCGTGTGGGTGAACGGCAAGAAGCACAAGACCCATATAATCCCTTCAGGCATTTTCGCAGGCAAGCGGTGCTTGATTGGGCCAGGCTGCGTGATTAACACCGACAAGTTTTTTGAAGAGATTCGGTATCTTCGGAGTGAAGGTTTTGATACCAGTCTTGTCAAGATTTCACCTGCCGCTCATATAATTACAGAAGAGCATATTGCTTACGACAAAAAGAATTTGGGTCACTTGGGAACCACAGGACAAGGAATTGCTCCGTGCTACGCAGACAAGATGTTGCGTCGTGGACGACGAGCAGCAGAGTATTTCATTTCTGATTGGTTGTGGGACGGAAAGATGGACGGACACATCCTGTGCGAAGGAGCACAGAGTGTTTGGCTAGACATAGATCACGGAGACTATCCATATGTTACTAGCAGTTCTACTATGCCTTATGGGGCTTGTTCTATTGGCTTTTCCCCGAGAAACCTAAACAGGCTGATCGGTGTTGCCAAAGCCTACGACACCAAGAGCGGAACCGATCCGCTATTCCCTGAAACCCTTTGGGAAGACCCGCAGATTGACGCACTCATCCGCGAGGGTGGCGAATACGGCACAACCACAGGGCGAAAGCGGCTTGCGAACTGGCTGAATCTAGACAAGTTGATTTCAGCAATTAAGTTGTCGGGTTGTTCTGAACTAATCATCAACAAGTGTGATGTGCTGTCTCGGGTTGGTGTGTTTAAACTAATTCACAACGGCGAAATAGTTGAGTTCAAGGATTTGGGTGGATTCAAAATGTATTTGGCTAAAGAATTGTCATACGGTAATATTCCTGAACTTCACGATATTCGTTTCTCACACAACCCCGAGACTATTTGATTCAAGTATTCAAAACAAATATGGAAAACTCTCCCAAGGGTATTGACATTGCCGCGAATGATGTTATACTATGGGAGTACAAGTCAGCCAACGGTGCTAACGGGCAGCACCTACGGCTAATTCAACTCAAGCCCGATTTGGAGATACTCGTAATGAAGACTCGTAACTACACCGTTTCTGTGAATGTTGACCTCTACGCTGGCAGCAACGATGGCAAGTTTGATGCCTTCGCTGATCGCATCAGCGGCACGAACATCAACCTGATTCGCACCCGCAACACCGATGAGGGTCGTGCGTACACCTTCCGTTGCAGCGAGCAGGGCGTGGCGATTCTGCTGAACCGTTGGACGAAGCGTCTCGGTTCGGGCATGACCGATGCCACCGTCAAGGTGTTCGTCGGCTAATTCAAAGCCTTTCCAACATCTTTGGGGTGGGCGTGTGATTGCTAAATTCTTCACACGCCCACCCTGTGGGTGTTTCATCACTACACACTTTCAAGGAGAAACTCATGCGTATCAAGATTTCTGTGTTCAGCACTTACGCTCTGTTGAGCCTTATTGGCTTTGGTGGTTTTTGGTGGATGACTGCCAAGGGTGGCGACTCTCTGTCGGCTACCAACGCATTCCTCGCGTTCTACGGTTTCCTGTCCACCACGGTGGTGTTCTATGTGCTTGCTAGTCAGAAGCAGAGCATGGACATCATCAACGAGGTGATCGCTAGCGAGACGAATGACCGCAATCGTGATATTGAGGCTGCGTATCGCTACATTGACAGCGAGAACGAGAAGATCGCTCGTCGCCTTGACGATAGCGAGACTGCAATGTATCGTGAGTTTGAGCGGGCAAGTTTCAGCAAGACTGAAGACTGCTGCAAGGCTCTCTGATACCCCCACTTTTGGACGGCAGAGGGTTAATTCTCTCTGTCGTCTTTTCCTTATGAACGCAAAGCGAATTCAAAGACTGTTGGAATACGCTTATCCTCTGTGCTTGAACATCAAGCGGCAGAAAAAGCACCTTTCCCTGATACTTCGGCGTGACCGAATTGTTGCGATTGGTCGCAATCGCTTCAAAACTCACCCTGTTGCGAAGGAAAAGGGCTACATGTTTGAAGAAATGCACTCGGAATTGGACGCATTTTTGAAATTGGACTCTCCTGAACGGGATTTGGTGCTTTTCAATGTGCGTTTTAACAGTTTGGGGCAGATGCGGATGGCTAGACCGTGCGAACGGTGTATGCCGTGGTGCTACGGGGCGTTTTCGGAGATATGGTACACCACAAATGAGGGTGTAATGCTCCACGGGAACACCCTTTTTCCGCTAAATATAGTGAAACCCCGACAGGAGAACGATGAAAATGAAGAAATTCTCACAGTTTCTTGACCAAAACGGACTAAACGAGTGGCTTGATCGCAAAGACGCGACCGAAACGCCACTAATTGAAGCCAAATTGTCCCGCGTCTTCCAATATGTGGAGGACGACACCAAAGATTTTGGTATTGTTAGTGCTTTCCGTGGCGAAAACTCACGCGAAGAGAACAAGAAACTCCACGATGACCTCAAGAAGCGTGTTCGTGACATGGGTTACGGCTATATTGAGATGAAGGGCGGCTACCAAGAAGAAGGTGGCGTTGTTGAGGAGTTGAGTCTGCTCATCCCCAACATCAAAAAAGAAGAAATTGTGAAATTGGGTCGCCACTACAAGCAACACTCGGTGATGTACAAGAACGATCAGGACTTTTACTATATCGGCACGAACGAAAGTGCTGGAATTGGTAAAGTTCTCATGCGTTTCAAGAAGGGCGAAGGACAAAACAACCTTGAACTCGCCAAGCACAAGGTGGTGCAGTTCTTCTCACAACTCCGCAAAGGCCCACACAGCGGCAAGAAGTTTGTGTTCAATGTGAAAGACGAACCACAGCAAGGCGGCGAGCAAGAAAAGAGTGGTGAAAGTGCTGCCGCTGCACACAAGCACAAGGCAGGCGATGTATGGAAGACCTCTAGCGGTCTGTGGGGTGCTATGGACAGCGAAGGTAACTACGAGTATTACGAAGACCAAGAGGCTGCTCGTAAATACGCAAAGAAGCACCGTAGCGGATACCGCATTCAAGAGCGTGAAGAGTGGAATTTTGCAAAGGCTGCGTATCTGCGTCGTGACGAGTCACCGAAGTGGATCACAATTTTTGAGGAAATAGACGACTGAAACTCCTAAATAGTTTAGGAGCAAAATGTCAAATCCCAAGCATTCTCGGGACAAACTAAAAAGTTTTCTCTTAAAAAACGCTGTCCGAAAAATACGGAGCGGTGGCAAGTGCGGTTGCAGCAAACCCAAAACAAATAAACAGAATCCTCGTTGACCGCTTGACAGTCTCTCTAATCTTGATAACATAATGGTGAAAGGACTTTGACCATGAACCTGAAATCCCTGATCGTTTCTGCTGCAATGGCAATCGCATCTGCTGCTTCCGCACAATGGTATGGCGGCGGGTATGTCGGTGTCGGCGGATATTACAACAACACCGTGGTGAACAGTAACTACGGAGCAACCAGCATTGTCACCACGACTGTTGGTAGCGGTGTTGGTTACTACGGTGGTTATGGCTACTATCGTGGCTACTACGGTGGTTGTGCCACTCCTGCGGTCATGCCGTATTACGGATACACACCCGCGTATACACCATACTATGGTGGATACAACTACTGTTACCCTACTCCGTATTACCGTCCTGTGGTTGTCGCTCCCACAGTTTATGGTGGATGCGGATCGTATTGGGTGCGTTGACCGCATCAGGTTTTGCTAGTTTTGTCCAAGGAACCGTTTCGTTCGGTTGAAAAAACTAGCGTCTGGGCCTATCGTCTAACGGTTTAGGATAGGGGCCTTTCAAGCCCTTGATCGGGGTTCGAATCCCCGTAGGCTCACTTAAGGAGGATACTATGGTAAACAAGTTTCGTGAATTGAATCGTCGTCGTAAGCGTCGTTACGAGTCCCGCAAGAAGGCTCGTCAAGCACAACTACTGAATGCCAAGAAGGAAACACTTCGCAAGTTGGAAGCACAAGATCGTCTTCCCGCTTGGGTGAAGGCTGAAAAGGGCATCTGATTTCGGGGCAGGTGTCCGAGCGGTTGAAGGAGCAGCATTGGAAATGCTGTATACGAGTAATCGTATCGTGGGTTCGAATCCCACCTTGCCCGCTGTTTGGCTCGTAGCACAACGGTAGTGCGGCAAACTGTTAATTTGTTGGTTGCTGGTTCAAATCCAGCCGAGCCAGTTCCTTTGTGGTGTAACGGTAGCACAGGAGATTTTGGTCCTCCTTGTCTTGGTTCGAATCCAAGCGAAGGAATTTTTGTTTGTAAAGAACCTGTTCAACCCTGTCGCCAAACCAATATACCAGTATGGAAGACCTACAGACTATATCTCTAATCGTTTCAGGTGTGTCCGCATTCGTTGCTGCCCAAATGAAGTTTTATCGGTGGTCGTATTCACAGGGATACTCTCACGGACACCATTCGGGATTTAGTCACGGATTGTGGAAGGCTCACGAGCGAGCAGAGAAAAAGCGTGGTTACGCTTTAACCGAGCAGCAAATCCATAGTCAATGACGGCTTGGTTTGGATCACGCTGATTCGTGTGTTCAGCCCGTTTCTGTTTTCTGAAACAGGAGTCTCGTTCAAGTAGATTCGTGCACGGCTTTGTTTTAGTGTTTCATCTGCCACGAATTTAACTGTAAACGAACGAGAGTTGTTGGTTGCTGACCCTGCACGGTAGTCCACATAAATGTTTTGGTTCACAGCCAATCCGTTGATGTCGGAAAGAGTTTGTGTCGTTGGATTAGATATTTCAATAATACCTGTTCCTGATGGCAGAACCGAAACGCTAGACAATTCTACGGTTGTGTAGTATGCAGTTATTCCACCGAGAGAAATTCCTGTGACCACAAGCGGTGATCCTGTGTTGTCTGATACCTTGTCGTTCAATGTGCAAGTCACGCTTCCCAACACCAATCCTTGTTCGATATCGGGCGAGAAGAATGTGAATGTGCTGCCTGTGGTAGTGGACGCACCAAAAGAATTCCATTGCTGAACTGCTGTGGTTCGCTCGTCTGCAAGAGATACTGTTGCGGTGACTCCTGCGGCAGTTGATCCTGAAGTTTGAACAAGCACACGAATGCCTTCAGTCGATGTGCTGTTGCTGTCTCCACCAGCCAAGAATCGACAGTTTGACAAACTGCCACCACCAATAGCAGAACTCTGTGATTCCCAAGAATGGAATTGTAGTATTCCTCCACCCTGTTGTTGAGCCTTTACAGCAATTGCTAATTTTTGTTTTCCGCTGGTGTTCCAAATATTTAAAAATGGGGTGATGTCAAATGAAATATTTGAGCCGCTCCACACGCCCGTGGAGACGATTTCAGCCGCCGCAGGCTCGGTGTCTCCTCCCCCATTGGCCCATGTGGTTCCTGCCCCTTCTGACGGCTTATACCACGATACAGAAGCGTCCACGGTGACTCCTAGAGGCAGCAGGACGGCTTCTAGGGCGGTTCCTGTGGCTCCTGATTGCAGGGCTAGGGTCAAGGTGGCGTTGCCCACGCTATAGGCGGCTCCTGTCGTGTAGCCGCTCACGGTGGACAGAGCAGAGGCGATAGCCGTGGTTGGTTCTAAAATAATCACCGCCCTATAATTTTCTAAAGTATTGCCACCAACTCTCAAATATTCACGAGAGCGATACAGTAGATTGCCTCCCGCTCCACCTGAATAATTTACTGTGGGGCTTTCGTCCGTGACTGCTATTTCTTGAGTTTCATCAGGAATATCAATAAACTTTGATCCCACAATTTCATAAACAGAGACAGATTTGATCGCTTCTCTGTTGGTGATGTATGTGTCGCTGTTTCCGTCTGCTCCGTAAATTGTAGCCCTGACACTGGGTGTCACATCACGATTCAGTAGCGAATGTGCTTCGCGTTGTCTGTGTTGTGTCCGAAGCATAGATTGGTTTTACGAAGCGTAGAACGAGAAAGTGATTCCGCTTCCTGTATTGTGTGGGGCAAGACTTGCAGAATACGGTGGATAGAACACTTTGATCTTGTTGATGTTGTCTACTTCAAAGAACATTTCATCACCGTGATACATGGTATAGGAAGCGGTTCCTGCGGTAGCACCGTAAACTGCTGCGTCTGCTTCAGAAATCACACACAGGATTTCATTTTGCGAAGCGTTTGTTCCTGTTGCCACTCGTGAAACCTTGATGCGAATACCATTGGCACAGGTGAATCCTGCGTTTCCATTGTATTCAGTCAGGTTCTTTGCGGTGTTACTCACATAATTTGTGCGAGCCATGAAAGACGGCTGTAGAGTATATGACTCTACTGCTACTCCAATGGTTCCGCTGCTGGTGTTTACGGTATTGGCTATGGTTTGCAGTTGAGTGTTTACTGCATTCTTGATTAGAGTATACAGAGACAACGAATCGTTGAAATCAAGAGCACCAATACTAACAGACGGATCATATAACGCCTTCTTGGTTGCAATCAAGAAATCGCTGTTAGTTTTAAGTTGTGCTATTTTTTCGTTGAAATTGGTTTGAGTAGCCAAAGTAGAAGTTTGTAGGTCTACTGGTAGCAGTCCACCAGAATAACCTTTGATGATGACCGGCCCATTTAATGTATCACCTGCAACCCACAATCCGGTTACAGAATATGTTGATCCTGACACTAAAATTGGGTTGTTGTACTCTTGAGAAATTCCAACAGCAGCACCAAGAGTTACTTGTGCTGTGAATGAGAATCCGCTGTTCACCAAATAGGTGTTTATTGCAGCATAACTCCATCCCGCACCAGTAATTCCGCCAACTCTGTATAGGCTTCCGTTTGCTGCTCTTGCTGTCAGATATGTTGGTACTGTTGATAGTGCCGCATCATCCGCAGCACCTTGTCCGACAACTTCAACCGAATCGGAAGTGTAATCTAGATTTCTTATATCCAAATCTGTTGCAGATACAGTAATTCCGCCAACAGTAGATGAAAAATCTAGTGTTCCAGAAACAGCCTTGATGTTTACATTAAGAGCGTTGTTTTCTGTGTATATTGGGCTTGCTGTTGCTCCAGTAAATCCGAACAATCCAACCGAAACTGTAGATGCTGTTCCGCCACCGTAAACCGTAATGGTATCGGATGCAGATGTTAATCCACGAATATTTACGGTTCCAAATGTAACATTCACAGTTCCAACAGTAATGCCTACTGTATTTCCAATAACAACATTACCGAAAGTTACACCTACTGTGTTTCCAATCACAACACTACCAAATGTGACACCCACTGTGCTGCCGACAGTTCCAACATTTACTGTTCCAAATGTTACACCGATACCAAGAGTGTTTCCAATCAACACTCCGACAGTATTTCCTATAACAACATCACTAAATGTCACCCCTACGGTTCCGCCAACAGTTCCAACATTTACGGTTCCCAGTGTTACTCCAAGAGTGCTGCCAACAGTTCCAACATTTACTGTGCCAGTCACACCAACTGTGTTGCTTATTTGAACCGCTGTAAATGTCACACCAACAAGATTTGCAAATATATCATCAAATGTAACAGTTACAGGTGCAAAAATTGAACCTATTTGAGTAATGTAGTCTATTGTGGTTCCGCTTACCTTACCAAACACAACTCCAACGGTATTTCCAACCACAACACTTCCAAATGTAACACCTACCGTGCCGCTCACGGTTCCCACATCAACTGAACCTGTAACCCCAACAGTATTTCCGATGTTTATGCTACCAACAGTTATTCCAAAAACTGCGGAAGAAGTCACGCCTGTGACATTGACATTCACCGTTCCGAATGTTACACTTGCCGTACCGAAGGTTACACCAACGGTATTACCAACCACAACATCACTAAAGGTAACGCCGACAGTATTTCCTACAGAAAGGGTTCCACCGTATACTTGTGTGTACTGAATATGACCTGTAAGACCAGCAGAATAAATACTGGCAATCTCATAGGTCACTCCGTCTGTAGAAATCAGATAGTTGTCGCTAGTTGCTCCCATTGGATATTTTGCTCCGTCTTGGGGGTATCGGGTTCCTAAATACTGCTAACTTATGTATAAAATTGAAAGTAGGTCTGAAATGGAAGTCAATAACGCACGGTTCCCCAAAGAAGTAGAAACGCATGCTCAAAAATACGGAGTTTCGTATATTGACTCGGTGATTGCGGTGTGTGAGCGTTACGGAATTGAACCACAAGTGGCTGCTAAATTTTTGAACAAGCCTATAATTGAAAAAATACGGGCTGAAGGGCAGAATCTAAATCTGCTCCCCAAGAAAGCAAAACTTCCTATTTGAAACTTGACAAGCCGCAGGGATTGGGGTATAGTTACCTAAATACCTGTGTCTGAATTGTTCGTCAAAATACAACTACACACAGTACAACAAGTACAAGGAGATACGCATGAGTTTCAAGGATATGAAGAATCGTTCCAAGTCGCCCACCTCATATCAGTCCCTCGCGGCTGAAATGGAGAAACTGAACAAGCGTTCAGAGTCCTACAAGGACGACCGATTTTGGAAGCCCACACTAGACAAGACCTCTAACGGATTTGCGGTGATCCGTTTCCTCCCTGCGGTTGAAGGCG
>OGWB01000083.1_pt1 | contig 10568 bp, 12 predicted proteins | sample 1575961 | NCBI WGS metagenome assembly OGWB01 (sample SAMN07581556, study PRJEB24739) | freshwater metagenome | place: Singapore | collected 2015-04 | reverse complement strand
CGTCGCCGCGATCAAGCACTACTTTACGAGTACGCTTGTCGAGGATTTGTAGTCCTGTTCCTGCTGCTTTGAGTTCTACTTCACGCCCGCTTGAAGTCTCGTAACTATCTATGCCCATCTTCTTGATCTTTTTTACCTTGAGTGTGTACGGTTTTCCATTTTTCTGTCCGTACACTTCAAATTTTGTGCCTATGGGCTTGATGTTCATGGTGGCAATAAGTTGTTGTGCCATTTCAATAGCGTTACCTGTGGCTGCTTCGCTTGCCTTCCATCCCTTTACACTAGGTTTGGCAATCAGATTGCCCATAGCGTCAGTCTTACGCTTCTTCAGAGGCACATTTGACCCCACAAATCGTGCAGGGTCTTCAGGGTTTACACCGTAGCCAATGGTTCCTAGTTGTGGATTACGATCACGCTTGACCTTGACGGCTTCAAGCAGCGACTCAACCAAACTCTTACGAGACGAACGGGTGTCAACGAATCCTTCTTTCACGGGCTTCTCCTTTTTTTCTTCCTTTGGCTTTTCACCCACAGTTGCACCCGAGCGACTTTGGCTCATCAGTCCTGCATCCTGTTGGAACTTGTTTGAGAACTCGATGATCTCATCAATAGGCACAGGCTTTCCACCTTTGGTGATGGTTCGTGTCTTCATCTTGGCATTGGTTCCTGCACCGTTGGCAATATCTACTGCACATTGTGCTGCCCATCGGTGATGCCCGTCAATCACATAACCGTCGCTCACATAAATGGGTTCAAGCAAACGACTGGCAGCCTTGCCATAGTTCTGTGGATCTTGTTGTGCAGCGACTAGGGTTCCGTACATTGCAGCAACTTTGGAACCTAGCAGTTCACCCTGAATAGGCTTGAGTGAAGTGGCATCCACTTCTTGATCGTTGATCTCGTAACCTGCGTTCTTGAGTGCTTCCTGATACTGCTTTTCCATATTGATTTCTAGTTTCAGGTCTTCAGGAGTTACTTGGTCTGGGCTAGTGTATCCCTTTGCTGCCATAAGAGTCTTAAATGCAGCAGAATCTTTTTTGCTTGGATCAACCTGCGAAGAGAACTGTGGCATCTCTTTACGCACAATACCTTTGGTTGTTTTTTTGCCTGTTTTGTCGTAGCAGAATCCCACTTGAGAAAATACTTTGGAGCACAACTCAAAGTCTATAACCTTTTGTCCACGCAGGGCTACAAGAGCCGCGTGATTCATCTCGTCCACAAACTGTCGTTCAACCTTTGCATCACCGAATACTGATTCAGCATCGGTTTCAGGACCGTCAAATGCTTTGCTTGCTATAGCCTTTGTTACCACATTAGCCTTGCGGATGTCAGGCTTTAGTTTTCCACTGCCCACAGGGTCTTCACGGAACGCACCATCAAAAACTGTTTGTGGGTCTTCAGCCCCGACTTGAGGATTTTCTTCTTCGGGCTGTGGCTCGTCTTTTGCAGTCTTGGTGGGTTGTGCCTGTGGAACAGCGGGCTTGGCTTGTGGTTGTGCCTCTGCTTGTTTTGTCTGTGGTGCTGCTTGGGGTTGTGCTTGCGTAGTAGGAGCGGCGGCTTGTGGCTTTTGGTCTGCGGTTTTGTCCTTTGCGAACCCGTCACTGTCTAGGGGAACTTCACGAGAACTGTCCACTTTGCTGTGGTCTACGCTGCCACCGCGTCCTTGACCTTTTGCGTATGCTTTGGCACGACCCTCATCGTCAAAGTAGTCAACGGTTCCTGAAGGATTCTTTGCACCATAGTGACCACTAGCAGTTTTCCAAGTCTCTCCCTTTTTGCGTTCAGCCCTTTGTTGTGGCTTGACAGAAGACACAACTTGCGGAGCAGCGGAGGCTTGAACTTCAAAGATTACACTTCGTAGACTTTTATATTCTTCACTCATGTTACGCTCCAAAAGTACGAGTGGCTTTGGTGATACGATCTATTTGTACTTGTATTTTCTCTGCACGATTAGGCCAGTGAATGTATTCTTTTTGTGGATTCTTCATAAGATTGGCTAACAGAGGTAATATCATTCCTTCAACTTCCAAAAGTTTAGCCTTGCACTCGTCACGAACGGCGTTGGATCGCTCTTCCACCTCATCCAACACCGCACTCAAACTCTCCCCTTGTGCCTGCACTGAAGCATTAAGTTCCCCCAACTCCATGTTCAGCACACGGTCAACCTTTTCTTCCACTCGGGCTAGATGCGAAGAAGACGCAGGCTTCAACGCAACTATTTTTGCATCCAAATCATTTAGTTTGGCTTGGAGTGCAGAAATGGCATCACCTGACACCGCTGGTTGCGGTGGAGGCTGAACGATTGGTGTTAGTCCCGCTAACTCTTCTTCGTCAACCGCCGTGAAACCGAAATCAAATTCGGTGTCAGACATATGCTATTCTATTTACGAAACGGTTCCAGTTGAACCTGCTGCACCGCCGAAGAATACAGCAGCGGTGAATCCCGCGTGAACAACGGTGTTTCGGCTGTAGTTTTCGAAGGTAGTTCCAGCAACTCCTGCGGTGTCACGAGTAACACCAACAGTTTGAATATTCAAAACGGTTCCAACAGGATACACTGCTCCGATCACTGGGGTAACAGTTACCTGTGATATTGCTCCTGCCGCAGCAGAAGTTGCACCACTTGTAACGGTGTATACTGCGTTACCAATCACTACTTGATCGTTGGTGAATGCGTTAAACGCTCCACGAATGCCGAGAGTGTTGCCGTTAGCCGTATTCGCTGTGGCATAAGCAAGGGTAGCACCAACAACGGTTACTGCTCTATAGTCTTCTCCTGAACGAACAAACTTGTGCATATAAATGCCAACTGTTGCACCGTTGTTAGCACCAAGATCAATACCATTTGCCCTTGTTTCTCCGCGAGGATTCTGAAGTGCTGCTACGGCAACTCCACCAGTTCCAGTCACAGAACCAAAAGGAGGAAATCCTGCGCCTGTTGTAAGACCAGTTACGCCGAATCCTAGTTTTCTTGCGGTGCTTTCAATAATCTGAATAGCAGTAATGCCGTCCATTTTAGATGCACCATATGTTTGGTACAGATTTGAGAGTTGTGCGGCAAGTTTTGTTGCCTTTGCTAGTTCTACTGAGCCTGCTGTAAATGGCATCGTTATATCCTTTCGATTGGGGGAGAGTAAATGGCTTGTCCTCTTATTTATTCATTTCTAAAGTGCCGTGTAGTGAACTCAATATTTGATTTTTAAAACCTTTGGACAGGTTTTGGTCTGCTCAAAGACGCACCATACGCCCGAAGCCCTGCGGCTACAGCGTCGCGTCCCCGCTGTGTCTTGGACGCTTCAGCAGCAATCTCCACACACTCGTCGTAGATATTTTTGTTTTTCACCACCAGTACCGTATCGGTGCTTGGCCCACCCATCTCCTCAAAGTGGCGGTCGCCCTGCGGGAAATCGTAAGACTTTAGCCCTATGGACGCACCTACCCGTTGGGCTAGCCCGCTGTAGATACGACCACGACCAGCCTTGGCTTGCTGCTTGCGACCAAACAGCAACCCACCAAAGTCCGAGCGTTTGGTAAATGCCTTGGCAATCTCTATAACTGTTCCAAACACCCCAATGGACTGGCGTGGGTTCAAGTCGCCCATGTCGCTGTCCACGAAATCGTTGCTGGTGTCCCATTCACCCATAGACTCGTCTGACCAGTAGTAGTCTCCATTTATCTCTTGCAGATGCACGGGAAACATGAGACGGGCAAAAGACAACTCATAGATGCGTTTCCCGTCTGCTGTCACAAGTGGGCGTATTTCGCTGCCTTTATTTTCACCCCACACAAATGCGTGCCCAAACGACACACGGAAAATATGGGCTTGTATTTGATGTAGCGAGCCACCGTCTAGTTTGGGCAGCACTTGCTCCTGCACCCATCGGTTCATCCGTTTTCCGCTTCGCACAGGCACACCGTATCCGCCGTGGTATCTTGTGACTCCGCTGTTGCTGCGGTCAATATCTGAACTTATGTCTGAATCCAAGCCTTCGTTGCGGCTGATTGCAAAGTAGTTGTGGTGCATCAGGTCTGCGTATCTGCCTATGTTACCCCACGAGACAGGATGGAGGCGTTGTGCCCACGGTGCAGGGCGATTGAACGCTTCGGTGATATACGATTTGAACTGGAGTTGACTCATTGTGCAATTCGCTCCAGTTCAAACACTTCAATGCCGCGTGTTCCGCCTGCTGCCATTCGTGTCTTGGCTAAACGGTATCCGTGTTTGGCTGCGTATCGTCGGATGAGAGAATGATACAGTTTTACACGAGAACCTGAACGATACGAAAGAGTTTTGGCTTCTACTTCTGCTTTCTGTGCGTAGAATGAAATCTTTTTTGGATTGTATCTTTTCACGAATCGCTTGAATGCGTCCATCACGCTGGCAAAGACTCTACTCGCTTGCCCTTCACCTGTGAGAGCAGTTGAACCGCCTCGTGTGAAATCCATGTCCCACGCTTCTTCATCAGGCTGAATGTATCCAAAGTTCACAACCATGTAGTCGTCTATCCGCCCAAATTGGTCATTCCGTCCGTCATCACGAATTTTGTAACTGTATGACGCAGATATGTTGTCCTCCTCCACTTTGAAAATGGGGAACGGTTGGTCATACAGTTCAGTCAGGTATTGGCGGAAATCGTGGTGCATTAGGAGTTCATATAACGGGTTATTTCTGCACCACGCAGATAGTGGAACTTCTGTTGGTTACGCACCGTGCCTACTTCAATGATTTCTACTCTCCAACCTAAATCTGCCAAATCTGGACGCACGGCTAGCATTTCACGGAGTGCTCCTTTGATGGATTCACGGCTCATGCCTTCAAGCGATGGGGTTCCGCTGCCACCGCTGTACACCTTGAGCCAGCCCTTCATGTACGCGACCCGCTGCACTTCGTAAGCCAAATCCATGTTTTCGGATTTGATTTTAGCCTCTACTGCTTCAGGAGTGTACTGCAATTCGTCGCTTCCGTCCTCTGTCCAATATCCAATACCGCGTGAGACATAGTATTGTGCTTCACGCAGCAACCCCTCGTACATTTCGCTCTTGCTGATGCCAAAGCGAGACGGGTTCCTTACGAGTTGTGTTACATGGTAGCCGTTGCTGTGGGAAAATGTGTAGGTTTCCATTTTGGGATGCCACCACCCTGCAACGCTGGCTCGGTTGCCCCACGGATACGGAGGACGCTTGTTGCGTTCCGCTCGCTCTCGTGCACGAATTCGTTTCATTACTGCCGTAGCAGCCTTCTGCATAGCCGGACTCTTGGGTGTGCGGTCGTGTCGCACATGCCGACGCAGACGCTCTTCTGCGGTTTCTGTTTCTGGTGCATAAAAAGCGTTAGGGTTGTCGTAGATGCCTAGACGCTCGTGCAAATCGCGGATGAAGTGGAAATAGTTTTTCATGTGTTTAACCAAAACTTATAATAATGGCTGATGATGGGGTGTTGTCTGTTACTACAATTCTTCCAGCACTGTCGCCTCTGCTTGGAGACTTTCCGTAAACTTTTGGTGCACCTGAATTGTCTTTTGCGGACGGGTCGTAACGCTGATCTTCACGCCGAGCACGAAGACGAAAATACAAATCGTGCGTTTTTGCGTACTCTTCTGCCGGTATCAAGTTTCCGTGTAGCACCAAACGATTACTTTTTTCATCGTATTTTGCCTGCACATCCATTCTGCCAATGTACATGTAATCAATTGGGCCTCCCATGTTTTCATTACCCACGACAATTTTTCTTTTCACGCTTTCGTTTATTTTTCCGTAGACATCAGGAACTTTGTCGCCCTTTTTTAATTTCATTTTAGATTTAAGATGATTGTCAACTGCTGACATATAACGCCTAGCCAAACCCGGTATCGCAAGTTCCAAGCCTTTCAATCCACCACCAGCAAGAGAGGGCGCAGACTCTCCCTTCAGAGAAAGATTTATCTGTTCAGTCTTTTTTCCGTTTTGCACATGAAGCACAACATCGGTATACGGTTCGCTGCCACCTGCTTGTCTGCCCTTGTATTTTTCTGCTTTAATTACACCCTCAATCATCTGCTTGCCAGCAATGATTGTTATGGGATTTTTTTTATTTTTAGACACGGCTGAATTGATGTGTCTAATCAGTCCTGCTTCTTGGCGTTCTGCTGCTGCTCCAGCCATCGGAAAATCCTCCACTCTTTGTACAGTATTTAGCCAAAGAAAAAGGCAGGGGGTTAGCCTGCCGTTTCCTGTTTGACTGGGTTGTGTTTGGGGTTAGTTGGATTTCATTGAAATGCAAGATTGGCTTTCGTTTCACTGCTGTAGCCACCGAAACGAGTCTTGCTCATGGCTTTTTTTATAATTTTTTTGAATTCTTCAGTTTTCATATTTTATAAATATATTAAAGCGAATTATCTATCTGTATTTTAATATTATCAGTTAACACTTGATCATCTGTAGCAAAACTTATGTTAGAAAAGTATTTAACTATCCCGTTTTTATCCACCCCCCTGGCTTGCCGTTTAACTAAGCCATCTGCTCTATCTTCAATAACAGTAATAGATATTACGTACCCCCGGTATTCAATAGGTACTCCCCTTTCTTCTGGAGTAACGACTTTATCTTCAAGTGCTTGCGAATTCGCAATATTACCTAAGTCAGTTAAACCTCTTTCTGGACCGCATAATGTGAATATGAAATCTAACCTCTGCAGTGCAGTTCGTATACTAGCTATTTTACCTTCTACGTAAGTAATTAATAGATTAGCTCCAGCTGCTGTCCCGCTAGCAACCTTAATAGCGTCTTTTATATTTTCTAAAGTATCGCTATTTGTAGTTTGAACACCTACGGTGGTACCTATGCTTGGAGCAGGGTTTGTCTTAAGTAGTATTGTAAGGGGTAATAGAGCAGTTGTTATGTTTTGTGTTGTGCTAGTTACTTTCTTTAAAGAAGTTAATTTTTTTAATGTTAAATCTAAAGTTTTTTCGGATTGTACTTTAAAGCGTAGTAGTGTTTTAAGTGTATCCTGAGTTGGACATAATTCTTTAGCGTTCTCTTTAGCTAAACCCTTGTACTCATCTACAAGCGCATATATTCTTTGCTCCAGGTTTAAAACTGCCTGAATCTGTTGAATACCTAGGTTGATTAATGTGGCCTGTATAGACATCAGTTAGATACTTTTACTTTACCGGATTGATAGCTTTTTAAAGTAATATTAGTTGAAATATTTTGAGCTTGAAGACTCGCATCTACGAGGTTTCCTAAAGCAGGCGCAGCTATAGGTATTCCTAGGTTTCCGAGTAGAGTTCCTACGTCTTGTAAAGCTCTTGTAAGTGAGGTAGTTAGTTTCTCTAGATCTGCTAGGAACTTATCCCCAAGTATAATACTCTCTTCTGCGTTACTACCTCCGAGTTGGACTGCAGTAGAATCAAGTATTACCGCATCTTTTGATTCAACATAAACTTTTTCATTAGAATATATGTTAACTAATTTTCCACTATTAATCAATACGCCATCTTTTTTTGCGGAAAGTACAATCCTATCGGAAGTCAAAATAGTCTGCGGCAAGGCATATGTATTGAAAGCAAATAAACCAGTCTCCCCTAGCCCCTTCCCTCGGTATTCCACCTGTAAATCTACTTTAGAATCTACACTCTGCAGTAGAATATTTTGATCTCGGTTGATCGATTCACGAAGGCAAACCCAGGGAGGAGTCCGTTTAAAATCTTTATTTGGATCTTGACCTGTTCTGAGGATAGTTATTGGAGATTGAGATTCTGTGTTCGAAGTTAAATTTAAAGATTGCCCAAATCTCCCTTCTATCTGAATATCGCCTTCTTGGGATTTAAGCGGGTTAACCGTGCTACTTTCTCTAAAAGTTTTACCTAAATCAATTGCCGTACCAGTCTCACCCTTTACTCTCCGTACGGTAACTCCAGCTCTAATAAGCTCATAATCCTCTTTCTGAGCTTCTGGTAGATCTTTTTCTTCACCTAGAGGGATTTCCGGAATAGCGTTATGATTAGGGTGATTCCATATATTAATAGGTGCTATGTAGTAGGGACTAACACTATTTAGGTTTTCAATTACTCCGTCATCAGCAACAAGTATAAGGTAAACTATCTCGTTTATAAGCGGAAAATTTTTTATATTGCCGAAGTACGGTTTAGCTTGAGGTAATTGATTTATTGTCAATTTTGATGGCCGATCTATTTCATCGTAAAAAATCGTACCAATTCCATTCCATTGTCCTACTAAGTCAAATAACTCCTTATTAGAGTCATCTAATACAATTGCTTTGACTCTAACACTCCTAAACGTAATGTTTTTGTTTTGACTCATTGCTTATTTTCAAAGCTCTTTATCTCTGCTTGAATTTGTGCTATTTCTTTTTCAGTTAAATTAAAATCATTACCACTTCCTTCACTCTTTTGCATAGCTCTTTGTAAGATAGCTGCAATTTTAATTAAATGATCATCATTCTTAACTGATACATCTAAGTACTGTACGATCAACGGTACTATAATAGAAGCATCTTGGGTAGATTCTATTAAGATCTTTAATTCAGTAATTAAAGTAGATATCTGTTTTGATTTCTTCTTACTGTTATCGTAAATCTCTTCAAAGAGATCGGCCATTTTTTTCTTACCGAATATCTCTTTCTCTAAAAAGTCGCTCATAAGCTTGGTTTATGTAAATTTCAAAAGTTAAATTACCTGTAACCGTATACCCATTATAGGAAACTAAAAAAATCTCTTTCAAAATTTTTGCTACCCTAGATATGTGTACTGTTTTCGCAGCTGGCGCTATCTCTCTTATATAGAGGTATAAAGCCTTTTTATTAAAAATATCTATGTTTTCTCTTTTTCGAAATAACTCTAATATAGAGTCCGCGATACTGCGATCATATTCATCGGGAAATAGCACAAATAGGTTCTCGCTAAAGTAGGCAGTAAAACTATTAACGAAGATTTCAAGCTTTTCCCGAACCTCATAAGGCTTTTCTTCATCTATTTCGTAGAATAGTGTAGCATCCGTTTCGAATTCTAAACTTAAATCATCCGTTATCTGATCTACCTCTACCTCTTTTTTAAGTTTTTTATAATTCCTGTCATTGTACGCAATAAGCCACCTCTTTACAATCGTTCCAAAATATGAATAAGCTTTCGCCCCTTTACTTGGATCAAATAAATGCATTTTCCCTAAAAGGAAAACGATTATTTCGTGCTGAAGATCAGATATATCTTCAACATCGGTATAGTAAAATTTAAACTTATGAATTATATTTTCAGTAAGCTTATAAAAAGCTGGGTAAATACTGTCGGTAAAGACTTTATTCTTAACCCGGGAGTCCTGTTCCAGGTTATATTTTATAATAGCGTCTTCGGTGTCCTGGGTAAAGTATATGTTACTTGTTATCGGTTTTGGCATAAGATTGATCGACATACTTGTCAATATCTTGTTGCAATTCCTGTACAGTTGTAAAAAACCACCCTATCTCATCATCACTGCTAAAAGCCCCCTTTTCATCGATTTCTCCTAATCGCTTAGAAGTTAATTCAATTATCTCTTTTAAATCAGTATAAAAAGTATCCGACCGAGAGACTATATCCTCTAATCTTTCAACCTTCTGAAGTAGATTGTAAATTACAGCTGTAAGCAGAATTACTAAGATACTAAGTATAATTGTTAGTATTACCATAGTTTAAAATTCAATAGCTTTCACCCCTGCTCCTAATTTTATATTTTTATCAACACTTAATGTCGGTTTGAGCTCCTTAGCAGCAGGGGCAGTATTTTTTCTCGAGCTCTTCCAAGTATCATATTCAATTTTAGATGCTAGGAAATCAGCTTGATGTAGGACGTGTACGATATTAGATCTCAACCTAGAATCTGGATTGTAAGATACGAAATACGGTTTATTACTTTCATCATACATTCCATCATGAAGCTTAATAGCAAAATATTCTTTTTGTGTAACTGTAATGCCGTGTTCTTGTAACAGGAATAAAGATCTATCCGGAATAAGCATAAAGTCTAATTTAGAATTGATCTTATACATCGATCCTTGATTTTTCCTATGCCAATCACTAGTTTCTTCCTGATAACAATCTTCTTCTGTCGAACCGATTTTACCTAAGTCATGATTAAGTGCTGAAAATACTAGCTCTTCATCAGTGAAATCAATAGCAGCTCCCATATCTTCCCATAGAGCTTTAACCTTTAAAGCGCATAAGGTAACTCTAATTACGTGATCGACGTAACCACCAGGAAAAGCGTTATGATAATGCTCTTTCCCGGAAGCAGGAGCTAATACCATTCTATCTTCTAGCTTATTATAAAGAGCTAAAAGACGATCTTTCCTTTCTCCGGTAATTTTTTTCTCTACAATTGTTAATAACTTCCCCCAGTTTTGAGAGATCTGTTCAGCAGTTAACTCCATTTTAATACCTTTCGTCTTGATTTTCGTTTTCGATAAGAGACGTAATAGATTCAAGTTGCTCTCTTAACACTTGTAATTCTCTTAAAGCAGCATCTCTCTCATTACGGTTAACACTAAATTGAATATTATTCAATTTAGTGTTACCCGGTTATCGTGACTGGGAAAC
>OGWB01000080.1_pt1 | contig 10697 bp, 19 predicted proteins | sample 1575961 | NCBI WGS metagenome assembly OGWB01 (sample SAMN07581556, study PRJEB24739) | freshwater metagenome | place: Singapore | collected 2015-04 | reverse complement strand
GTTTCCCAGTCACGATAATACATTGATTTTTTTCAAAGTGTTGAAGATGTTATTAATCTTCATTACTTTGCTGGTTCAAAATTTGATACAGACTTTTGGAAAATGGCTAGAGATAAATCAGAGAGATGTATTATTAGAACATTGCAGAATCCATCTAGGAAACAAAGGTTGCTTAACTTTATTAAAGACAGATATAATTACAACCGTGATAATTTTCCACACAACCAAGATTATGGAACATGGGGTGTTGAATCATTCAGTCAAAATCTTATAGGCCTCGATGTTGAAAAAAAACTGTTTGATTTTATAGACAAATATAGTTAATTTTTATGGTTAAAAGATATAACGAAGATGGTAATGTAACGGATGGCATATTTGATGATGTTAAGACGAGCTGCAGAGAATGCTTCAAAGATGGTATTCACAAATATACTATTAGCAAGATGTGGATCGAAACAACCAATCAAGAATTCCTATCAAGACTAGAGGACTGGATGAAAGAGCCTTGGGGCACTTATCCACCTCTCCCCCCTAGAATGAAAAAATAAGCGACTGTGGTGAAATCGGTAGACACACAAGACTTAAAATCTTGCGGCGAAAGCTGTGCCGGTTCGAGTCCGGCCAGTCGCACCAAATATAAGGGATAACCAATGTTTAAATTAGACTTAGAAGAAGTAAAAGAATTCATCGGAAATACCTCTCCTAATACTAAAATATACCTTGGTTGTGATTCAGAAAGAATACTAGTAAAAAACATTTGGTACGCTGACTACACTACTGCAGTAGTAATCCATAAAGATGGTAAACATGGCTGCAAACTATTTGGCGAAGTGATTAGAGAAAAAGACTTTGACCAAAAAACCGATAAGCCTAGATTTAGACTCATGAATGAAGTCTACAAAGTATCAGAACTATTCATTAACCTAAGTGATTGTTTTGGCGAAAGGCACGTTGAAGTACATCTTGACATTAATCCAAGCCAGCTGTATGGTAGCAACTGTGTAATCAATGAAGCAATTGGATATATTAGAGGTACATGCAACGTAATCCCAATGGTTAAACCAAAAGCATTTGCTGCCACATGTGCAGCTGATAGGTACAAAGGACTTCCTAAGGTAGCATAATATGAACAAATACGTTATTAGATTTAATCAACAACACAATGGTTCTGAACTTTGCTGGAAAGTTATCGAAAAAGATACAATGTATCTTGCAAAGGATGTAATTATTAAAGTTACTTCCTATACTGAACGAACTCATGAAGATCCACCCCATTGGAACATTGTTTGTTTTGGTCAATTAAATTGGTCAGATAATATTGCTATCATTACTGAAAACTAAAAATGACATACACCGAAAGAACTTGGCAAGCATTTGTTGATAAAGTTGTTTACCTATACGAAAAAAATCTGGATAGTACCGAGATAGCCAAAAGACTGGATACCAGCGAAGCTATTGTTGAAAAAGTAATTGAAGAATACAATCTAGACAACGAAGAATAGGACTCCTTAATGACAAACCCAATTAGAGTAACCGTACAAGACGGTAAATTTGAAAAGGCTTTGAGACTTTTTAAGAAAAAAGTTGACGATAGTGGCCTTTTGAAAGAACTAAAAGATAGAGAGCAGTATACTAAACCCACCATCGCTCGCAAACTCAAACGCAATGCCGCTAAAAAACGTTGGCAAAAGAAACTAGAAGCTTCCAAGCTTCCTGAAAGATTTTACTAATCAACTTGATTAAAAAATACAATTGGATTTTTAATCAAAATTCAATGAAACTATCTCTAAGTACTAATAGTGGTACTTAATCCTCAATCAACGAAAAGGAATAAAATGAAAACAATTGGCTATAAACTTAAATCTTTTGCAGTTACTGGTGTCCGTCCTGGTGCTTTGTCACCTGATGATGCTTTTGAAACTATCACAGAAGAATCTTTTGCTGGTAAGTGGAAAGTAATCATGTTCTATCCAAAGGACTTTACTTTCGTTTGCCCAACTGAGATTGTTGCTTATGATAAGCTCAACAAAGACTTCGACGATCGCGATGCAGTTCTTTTGATGGGTTCTACAGATAATGAATTCTGTAAGCTTGCTTGGAAGAATGCTCATGAGGATCTTAAGAAGACCACTTCCTGGATGTTTGCTGACACTCTCCGTGAAGCAAAAGAAGAGTACGCGGATGGTGAGTTTGTTGAAATTACACCCAGTGGTCTTGCTGCTCAGCTTGGTGTGATTGATCAACCAACTGGCGTTGCACTCCGTGCTACTTTTATCGTTGACCCAATGAATGTTATTCAACACGTTACAGTTAATAACTTGAATGTTGGCCGTTCTGCTGAAGAGACACTTCGTATCCTTGACGCACTTCAGACTGGCGAACTCTGTGCATGTAACCGTGCTGTGGGTGGAGAGACTCTCTAATGCAGTGGGTCGATACTCTCAAAGAGGGTTTACCAGACTACGCTAAAGATACACGCTTGAATATTGATACAGTAATCAAGCGTAGCACCCTTGATCCAGAAATGGTTGAGTATGTAGCACTGGCAGCAACATTTGCTACTGGCAACACTAAGCTCTGGACATGGATTAGTAGTCAGCTTACTAATGAAACAGAAAAGAATGCTGCACTGACTGCTGCTTCTTTGATGGGTATGAATAATGTCTGGTATCCTTATGTCGAAATGGCAGAAGACGATCAACTTTCTGGTCTTCCACCTCAGCTTCGTATGAATGCTATTGCTAGTCATGGTGGCACCACGAAAGCTAGATTTGAAGCTTACAGTCTAGCTGCATCGATCGTTGGTAAATGTCACTTCTGTGTCAAAGCTCACTACGATACTTTGAAAAAAGAAGGTTACACTGTTGAACAATTGAGAGATTTAGGTAGAATTGCATCTGTGATTGCTGCAGTAGCTAAAGTTATGGTTTAATTATGCCCTGATAGCTCAGTTGGTCAGAGCAGGCGACTCATAATCGCTTGGTCGGGGGTTCAAGTCCCTCTCGGGGTACCAACTTCTAGTCCCTCTTAGCGAGGGACTTTTTTTATCATAAAAAGTTACAGTTGACTTTTTTGTATTTTCCAGTATAATAGTCTTGTAACAGTGAGGAATGACTATGATAAAGAATACAGATATTAGAGCTAAGAGCTTTGAGACGATCTATGTTTCGCGTCAGCTTGTGTATGGTGCTAGTAAGCGTACCGTGCCCGTGAAGACTGCTATTGCTTTGATCGACAAGACTTTGCCTGAATTCCGTAAACTGCTTAATCTTCCTAAATTGTTGGTTTTCAGGATTAGTAGGATTAAGGGTCAGTATTCAGGCAAGTATTGTAGCGGCGACAATGTAGTGTTACTTTCACCACTTGTAAAATGGGATCGGTTACTTGAAACTCTTGCGCATGAGCTTGTGCATGCTGAGCAGTATCATGAGTGCAGGCTTGCTAGTGTCTTTACGAGCAGGAAGGGCTGGGTGCATCAGTGGAATGGTGAAAATAATTATAATAAAGGCACAACATACAAGTCATATCTTAACCAGCCTTGGGAACAAGAAGCATTTAGTCGTCAAAAAGAACTATCAGATAAAGTAATTGAAATGTGTGGAGGAATGGAATGAAAAAGTCACAAGTATCAAAGGATCTCCGTACTCCAAAGTACCGGATGCGTGTCGTGCCAAACAAAAAGAAGTACGATCGCAAAAAGGCACAAAAAGAAATGTTGATTTTTTAATAAAAACACTATATAGTGGATCTATATTAACTAAGGAGCTTTGAATTGGCACACGAACTTGAAATTATGGAAAATGGTGAAGCATCAATGGCTTATGTGGGAGAGGTTCCCTGGCACGGACTTGGTAAACGAGTCCCTGCTGACCTCTCTCCAGAGCAGATGCTCAAGGCAGCAAACCTAGATTGGACCGTACAAAAAGTACCTCTATTTTACAATGTAGAATCTGGTCCTGTAATGACAAATGCACGAGCACTTGTCCGCTCGACAGATCAGAAACTTTTGACTGTAGTTTCTGAAGCATGGAAGCCTGTACAGAACATTGAAGCTTTTGAATTCTTCAACGACTTTGTGCAAGCTGGTGACATGGAGATGCACACTGCTGGCAGCCTCCGTGATGGTAAGATGGTTTGGGCAATGGCTCAGATCAAAGAATCTTTTGAACTTTTCGGTGGAGACAAAGTAGATGGATACCTTCTTTTTAGCAACCCTCATGAGTTTGGTCGTAGTATTGACGTCCGATTCACTCCCATCCGTGTGGTTTGCAATAACACACTCACCATGGCTCTTGGAGCAGACACTCAATCAAGCGTAAAAGTTAACCATCGTCAGATCTTTGATGCTGATGAGGTTAAGGCTACTTTGGGTATTGCTAAGGATCAGTTGTCAAAGTACAAAGAGCAGGCTGAATTCTTGGGCTCTAAGAAGTTCATGAAAGAGACTCTTGTAGAATACTTCAATCGTGTGTTCCCTACAATGAGCAAGGATCAAGTTACTGCTGAAGATATCCGTAAGATCCCTATCAGCCGTCAAGCAGAAGAGGCTGTATCTGTTCTTCACACACAGCCTGGTGCACGATTTGCTGAAGGATCCTGGTGGCATGCATTCAATACGGTTACTTACTTGACAGACCATGTGCTTGGCCGTAACAACGACACTCGTCTTACCTCTGCGTGGTACGGTCAGAACCGTGTCCGTAAGGAAAAGGCTCTTGAGCTTGCAATTGAGTATGCTGAGGCTGCATGATGAACGATGACGAGTTTTTGACAGAAAAGGAAAGGGAGGTGGTGGAGACTTACCTCCTTTTTTCAGAAGCGTTTGAAAGTCTAAGTAAACAATATAACCATTCTGTTTCTGAACTTGCTGGTATTATGATGGGTGTTGTTGCTATAAAGACTAGAGATGATGGTTGGACTGAGGAAGAATTCCACGAACTGTTAGATGAAGTTAAAAAAGTAGATTGGAAAAAAAGACCTCGTTTGACTGTTGTTAAATAATTTAAACCTCTCTATAATAACTCGGTATAAATACTAATACCGAGTTTTTTTCTTTTTTGTTATAGGAATATTATGGATCGACCTGTTGCTTTGATCACTGGCATTACCGGCCAAGATGGCTCCTACCTTGCTGAACTTCTTTTAGAAAAAGGCTACAAAGTTCACGGTGTTGTGAGAAGAAGTTCTTCAATTAACACTGCACGCATTGATCACCTTTATCACAATCCAAACCTCAAACTACATTACGGTGATGTTACTGATTCTCTCTCCTTGATGTCCATTCTTAAAAAACATAAACCAACCGAAATTTATAATCTTGCTGCTCAGAGTCATGTAAAGGTTTCATTTGAGACTCCGGAGTATACAGCAATGGTAGATGGTCTTGGTACATTGAAAATTCTTGAGTCTGTTCGTTTGCTAGGGTTGGAAGATAGAACTAAGATCTACCAAGCCTCAACTTCTGAACTTTATGGGCTTGTGCAAGAGACACCTCAGAAAGAAACCACACCTTTCTACCCAAGGTCGCCATATGGTGTGGCCAAGCTCTATGCTTATTGGATTGTGAAGAATTACAGAGAGTCTTACAATATGTTTGCTTGCTCTGGTATTCTTTTCAACCACGAGTCACCACGTAGAGGCTTCAACTTTGTTACGAAAAAAATTGTAGATGCTCTTAAGGCTATCCAAGAAGGTAAGCAGGATTTATTGTATCTTGGTAACTTAAATGCTTTGAGGGATTGGGGACATGCTAGAGATTATGTTAGGGCTATGTGGCTTATTCTTCAGCAAGACCAACCTGATGATTTTGTGATTGCTACTGGTGAACAGTATTCAGTTAAACAGTTTGTTGAAAAGTCTGCACCTTACTTTGGTATGAATATTGAATGGCAAGGCGAAGGGCTGGATGAAGTTGGTATTGATACAAATACTAACAAGGTAGTTATAAAGGTAGATCAAAAATACTTTAGACCAGCAGAGGTCGAAACACTTCTTGGTGATGCTACAAAAGCCAAAGAAGTTCTTGGCTGGGTACCTGAATGTTCATTTGATCAGCTCGTTGAAGAAATGTGTACTAAGGATCACTAATGGAAAAACACGATAAGATTTTTGTAGCAGGACATAGAGGATTAGTTGGTTCTTCTATTGTAAGAAAGTTAACTGAGGAAGGATACACAAACCTTATTCTCAAGACTAAGGAAGAACTTGATCTGAGATATCAAGATGCTGTTTACCAGTTCTTTGAAGATGAGCGACCAGATTATGTTTTCTTGGCTGCTGCAAAAGTTGGTGGAATTAACTACAATTACACCCATGCTGCTGACTTTATTTACGATAACCTAATGATCCAAACAAATGTGATTGATGCTGCTTATCGTAGCGGTGTCAAAAAACTCTTGTTCCTTGGTTCTGCGTGTATCTATCCTAAGGTTACACCTCAACCAATCAAAGAAGAATACTTACTTACAGCACCTTTAGAGCCTTCCAATGAAGGATACGCTCTTGCCAAGATTACTGGTATGAGGATGTGTGAGTATTATCGTAGGCAATTTGGTTTCAATGCTATCAGCTTAATGCCCGCTAACCTTTATGGACCAAACGATAACTTTATTCCTGAGCAAGGTCATGTGATTCCTGGGTTGATTACAAAGTTCTTCAATGCCCTGGATAGTGGTGAGAATTCAGTTACTGCCTGGGGAGATGGTTCGCCAACAAGAGAGTTCCTCTATGTGGATGACCTTGCGGATGCTTGCTACTTCCTAATGCAGACATATGATGATCCTGCGTTTGTCAATGTTGGCAGTGATGTAGAAATTACAATCAAGGATCTTTCTGAAATCGTTAAGAAAGCGGTTGGCTTCGATGGGGAAATCATTTGGGATACATCTAAGCCAAATGGTACACCTAGAAGGAAGACTGATAATTCTAAACTATTTGCAATGGGCTGGTCACCAAAGGTGACTTTTGAAGAAGGTTTAGCGAGAACAATCGAATGGTACAAAAACAACAAGCGTTAAGATGGCCCTTGATGGGTGAGACGATAACATGGGCTGATCGTCTTAAGATGGCTAAGTTTGTACTCACCACTAAGAAGTTTACCAACGGTGAGAAAGTTAAACAGTTTGAGTCTGAGTGGAATAGTTGGCTAGGCAGTAAACATTCGCTTTATGTTTCTAGTGGAAGCACAGCTAACTTTCTTTTGATTGCTGCTGTGAAAGAACTGTATGGTCTTAAGAGTGGTGATAAAGTTTTGTTGCCGGCCTGCACATGGATGACTAATGTTGCACCTATTATTCAACTTGGGCTTACACCAATCTTTTGTGATGTAAACATTACAGACTTTAGTTTCGATCTAGACAAAGCTAAACTGATTGCTCAGTCACACGACATTAAACTTATTTTTGTAACACATCTTCTTGGCTTTTCGGCTAACAATGAAGGTCTGAAAGAAATATTTCCTAATGCTTTAATGTTAGATGACATTTGTGAATCTCACGGCTGTACTGATAACAATGGATTTAAAAGAGGCTCAAATAGTTTAGGAGCTACTTTTAGTTTCTACTTTGGCCACCATATGTCTACTATTGAAGGAGGTATAGTATCTACTAACAATAGTGAACTGTATGACTTAATGAGAATGAAAAGAAGCCATGGCTTTGCTAGGGAATCTCTCGCTTTCAATGTTCACGCAGAACTTCATCCAGATATCGATAAACAGTTCTTGTTCATTACTGATGGTTATAATTTCCGTAACCATGAGATTTGTGCTGTTCTCGGCTCTTCTCAGTTGAAGCGTTTAGATGAAATGATCAAAATTCGAAGAGAAAATTTTGATTGTTTTACTATGTTGCTTAGTAAATTTGAGCATTTGTTCTATCCTATCTCACATGCTAGAACTAATAGCAATTTCTGCTTTCCTTTCATTTGTAAGTCTAAAGAAATTATGTCAGTAATGAAAGCTATCTTCAAATATCAAGGGATTGAATATAGACCAGTAGTTAGTGGTAATCTTCTTAGACAACCATTCCTTAAAGATTACAAGATTGAGACAGAAGGTCCACACACAGCTGATCTTATTCATGATCAAGGTGTGTATATCGGTAACAATCATTTTGTTACTAAAAAAGATTTAGACTTTTTAGAAAAAACATTGGAGAAAATTGATGCTAGGTGAAGCGATCGAAGAAATTATTAAAAAAACTGTTAATGATGTATTGACAAAAGGAGAGATGCCTGATTCAGAATACATTGCTACAGATAACTTAGGTGAGATTATTGAGAAGCTTGCAATTATTCATATTCGTTGTTGGATGCTCGAAGATGCTTTCCAAGTAGCTAAGAGCGATGAAGAAATGGCTGACCTTAAACGCAAGGTAGATGTTTGCTTTAAAGTAAAGCGTCCAAAGTATGTTGAAGCAATTAATCTTTTAGTGGACGATGCTATTCGAAATGAAAAGTCTGTAAGAGAAGATTCGGTGAAATTTTACAAAGGATTGAAATGAATCGTATAGTATTTTTTAATCATTACCATCGTGGTGATCTCCATACACACAAAGAGTTTATTAGACAGATTACCAAAGAGCTTCCAGGTGTGAAGTTTGAATATCTTCACGGTAATCCACCTAAGCTGATTGAAGAACTTGGTATCCCTACAGTTGGCACACCTGGTCATTTAGACAGAAAAAAAGCCTTGTTCAAAGATGCAGATACCTTGTATGTTAATACTTGGGTTGGATGTATGTGGGATGTGTTCTGTAAGCATGGTGGTATTAACATGAATACATTATATGAACAATGGGGTAAGATCTTCAATGCTATCAACAAGTTCTTTAGTTCTAATTTACAGTTGAAAACAAAAGAAGAATATCTACCCACAATTGATTTCACTAAGATCTATACTGATGGTGTTGATGAATATGTTAGTACTGGTGGCGGTAAGTTTAAAGTTTTGATTTGCAACAATACGCCAAGTTCTAATCAATCCATGATTACAGACATGGAAGAATTCATCATACCTCTAGCCGAGGCTAATCCTCATGTAGACTTTATTCTTACTGATGACATTTATTCAGATTTAGAAAATATTAAGTACGCAGGACAAATTTGTCGTGTTGAGGATGGTGTTGATCTTTTAGAGATTTCATATTTGAGTAGGTTCATGAATGTAATTGTTGGAAAGAATTCTGGTCCATTTGTATTCTGTGAAACATTTGATAACTATATGGATCAAGGAAAGAAGTTCATTTCTTTCAATGCTAAACATCCAGACTATGATGTGATTATGGAAACAATGTCAAGGGATCTAAATCTGAATTGTTCTTATACTACTGTTCCTATCTACGATATTATTAGTTTAACAGAAGACGACAAAAAGAGAGTGAAAGAAGCTTTGGAAGGATGTTGGAAATGAAGAAACTAAAGATTGGGTTTGTCGATACTCATGATCATTTAGAGAGGTTCTTTCTTGCTTTGTTGTCTGAAAGATATGATGTAGAGATTGATAATCTCAATCCTGAGTTTTTATTTTTTGGTGATGAAAACTTTGGTACGAACAATGTTCGTTATTCAAAAAAAGATTGCACGAAGATTTTCTTCACAGGTGAAAATAGAAGGCCAGAAAACTACGATTGTCACTACGCTATTTCATTTGACCATAACTACCAACCGTGGCATTACAGACTTCCATTGTTTGTAATCTACATGTGGGCTCTTAAGAATATCCACAACACAAAGTATGGTAAGAATTATATTCTAAAGCCAGAAGTAAAAGATAAGACTGACTTTTGTACTTTTGTTGTTCAAAATCCAAGATGTGAAGAGCGTAACAATTTCTTTAAGAAGATGAATGATATCAAAAAAGTAGATAGCGGTGGTCCTCTTTACAATAATATTGGTACGAAGTTAGATGGCGAGCAAGCAAAGATTGATTTTCTATCTACTAGAAAGTTTAACATCTGCTTTGAAAGTATGTCGCATCCAGGTTACTGTACTGAAAAGATCTTGCACGCTTTTTATGCAGGCACAGTTCCAATCTATTGGGGCAGTACTACAATACACCATGACTTCAATCGTGACTCTTTTATCAACGTACACGACTTTAAATCACACGATGAAGTTATTGACTATGTTATGAAAGTAGATGAAGATGGAGAGCTATACAATAAGATTGTTACAGCTCCTAAGTTCAATGCAAATATTCCACCATCTTATATCTTTAACAACAATTTCCTTAACTGGTTTGACGCTGTAGTGTATAATAAGATTCTTTCACGATGAAAATACAAACCTTTATCTTCAATTGGCGCAACCAGTTGGAGAAGACTCTTTACAAAGAAAAACAACTAAACGATCTTGGTAAGAATCCAATCGTTATTAACAGTGATGATAATAACAAGTTTGATCACTGGCGCAACATTGGTGAAGTTAGTTACTTCACTGCTCAGTACCTAAATGCCATTGAACTATTTGATGGTGATGTATTGTTTCATATACAAGCTGATGCTTCCTATGAAGACTGGCAACCCATTTATGAAGCAGCTGAAAAGTATATTGAAAAATACAAATGTGGCATCTATGCACCCAATGTAGACTACACATTCTATACATTTGAACGAGTAGATCTACCTAAGATTAAGTTTGGTGATAATACTAATCTCAAGATGGTTTCTAATCCAGATCGCCTATCGTGACTGGGAAAC
>OGWB01000076.1_pt1 | contig 10838 bp, 15 predicted proteins | sample 1575961 | NCBI WGS metagenome assembly OGWB01 (sample SAMN07581556, study PRJEB24739) | freshwater metagenome | place: Singapore | collected 2015-04 | reverse complement strand
GTTTCCCAGTCACGATAGGAAGCAGTAGGAAAATGGATGTGGGAGAATCGTAAGTTTTATAATGGACTTTCAGTACTTCCATACTCAGATCACACATATAAGCAAGCACCTTTTGAGGATTGTACCAAAGAAGTGTATGAAGAAATGATGACTCACTTACACGGCATTGACTTATCAAAAGTAGTAGAGTTTCAAGACAACACAGACTTAAAAGGAGAAGTTGCTTGTGCTGGTGGAGCTTGAGAAATAGTGTAACATGCATGACAATTTAGTACAAAACATAATCAATAACATTTACCAAGTCATTAAGAATGGAAGGTAAGAAAGATTTTATACAAGGAGTTCACTACTACCTAGAAGGAGAGAGGGTCATTTTTACGGCCCTCTTTCATTTTCAACGTGGTCAATGCTGCGGTAATGGTTGCCGTCATTGTCCGTTCGAACCTAGACACAAAAAAGGGAACAAAATTCTCGATAAAATATTTGAACATTTGGGAAATAAGAAGTAATTTTATTAAAACAATGGCTATATGAAATTTGAATCAACAAAATTATTTGACGGATACTCAACTTGTTTTCGTCAATGGAAAGCAGACGATACACATTGTAAATTTTTACATGGCTACGCTATTTCATTTAGAGTATGGTTTGAAGGTGAACTAGATGAAAGAAATTGGGTTTGGGATTTTGGAGGTATGAAACGTGCTAAAGGTAATATCGATGGTATGAATCCTAAAGCATGGATGGACTATATGTTTGATCATACTACTATCATAGCAAAAGATGATCCATATCTATTTACTTTTCAAGGATTGCATGATTGTGGAGTGATCCAACTACGAATCATCCCAGCAGTAGGAGCAGAACAATTTGCTAAATATATTTTTAATAAAGTAAACGAATTTGTATTAGCCGAAACTAAAAACCGCGTTCGAGTAGCTAAAGTAGAAGTATATGAAAACGAACGCAATTCCGCTTCATATGAAGAATCAGTTGAAACATTAGTTATACCTAAAGTACAACCACCTGTTTGGATTTCATCAAATACATAAAATTAGATATATGAGTTTAGGAAGAATAGAAGATTATAGTAAAGTACTACCTATTGTTGAATTATATCCGTGCATTCAAAGTGAAGGTAGTAGAGCAGGATATCCAACAATGGCAATCCGTACTACTGGATGCACCCATAGATGTTATTTTGGCGAAGGTGGATGGTGTGATTCTTGGTATACTTCAATTCATCCTGAAAAAGGTAAATATACTTTTCAAGATATAATTGATATCTATGATAATCATCCTGAAATCAAAGAAATGATGCTAACCGGAGGATCACCAACAATGCATCCTGCTTTAGTGAACGAACTAACACACTTTGCAAATGAAAGACAAATCACCATTACAATTGAAACTGAAGGGTCACATTACCTGGAAACCGATTATCCAATTGGGCTTATTTCTTTTAGCCCTAAATTTAGTAACAGCGTTCCTGTGGTTGGGACTACTACACCCCTTGGGAGTATTGTAACACAAAAACTAATAGATACCCACAATCGCTTTAGACTCAATAAAGACGCCATTAGAAAATCTATGCAATATCATAGTGACTACCACATGAAAGTAGTCACTAACCCGGTAGAAGATCCAGATACATGGAATGAAATTAAAGCGTTTTTAGACGAACTCGAAGTACCAAAACATAAAATTTGGATAATGCCTCCGGGTGATAATAGGAAAGAATTAATTAGAGTTTATCCTATGGTAATCGATTGGTGTACTAAAAACTATTACAATTTTACGGGACGTGAACATATAATTGCCTTTGACACTAAAAGAGAAGTATAAAGTGATAATACAGGGGTATAGGTTGGTTGATAAAGGTACCGGGGAGAGCTACTTGGGGGAGACAGTTAGGTGGGGGGTTGAAGATTTGTACGGAAGGGTTAGAAATTGGCAAGACGGAATAATACCGGCCATTGGTAGAGTTTTAATTTTAGACCACGACTACACTGAAGCGTTTGGACTATTTTATAAGTACAAAACAAGAAAGGTAGTTAATATTGTAGGTCGAACAGACGAGGGTATACTTTTTGAAACTGAAGGAAACAAGATATACTACTTGGAGTATTTATAATTTTTAATTAACTAGAGCTATTTATATTTAGCTTTAATTTACTTTCAGATGAGAACCAGTACCCCAAACAGCACTTTTAGGCAATTAATACAAAACGCAGTAGGAGAGAGAATTAACTTTCTTAAAGAAGCCGCTGAAGAACCTCTGCCTAAGGTAAGAAATCTAAAACTAAAAGACTTAACTAAGGAGCAGGAAGCCAAGCTTATAACTCAAGTTCAGACCGGAACAGAAGAGAATAAAAGAAAAGCTTTTAGTATATTGAAGAGGTTATTTGAACCTGTTATTTTTAAATTAGCAACCAAGCAAGCTGAAGCGTTTAGAGGAGGTAGAGAGAGTGTGCTTACATTGCAAGATCTACAGAGTGCAGGATATCAGGCTTTAAGTCAAGCAGCAATAGACTACGACTTAGAAAAAGGTGCAAACACAAAATTCTCATCCTGGGCTTTCTACTATATTAGAAATGCAATTTACCAGGCAACTAATGCATTACGGCCCATGCATGTACCCCATCCGCTCGTAGCGTTGAAGATGAAGATAGATAAAATTAGAGATAAGTTTTTTGCAGAACAAGCTCGATTCCCGACCGAAGAAGAGATTGTAGAGTACCTAGACATGTACTCTCAAAATCCTGATCCAAAAATAGCAAAGAAAGGCTGGGCAGATTACGAAAAGAAAATGTTTACAACACCTGAAAAAAAACTTCAGAGAGTTGAAGACGCTATGAAGGCCGAACAGTCTTCTTCGTCCATAGATAGGCCAATGAGCCCAACAGGTGGAGAGGAAGGAGAGAGAGAGGAAGGGCCAACATATTCAGACTTTATACCCGGAGACACTGACCCTAGTGCTCGAATCGAACAGTCTACGTTAGCCAAAAAAATTAAAGAAGTTTTAACATCTCTCCCAAAAAGAGAGCAACAAATTCTACACGATTATTTTACAGCAGGGGAAACTATAGCACAAATTTCCGTAAAACACGATCTATCTCCAGCCAGAATATCTACGATTATAAAAGGAGTAAAAGAAAAGCTTTTAAAAAATCCTGCAATTGCAAGTGCTAGAAAAGAGCTTTCTGAAGAACAAAAACCATATAAAGTAAATATACGTAGCAAAAACCTTGAAGAACAGAAGATCCGTTCATATATTAGAAAAGTTTTAAGTACTTTTTAAGGCATAATGTTAATAGAGCAGACGCATACATACAGGGTTATACGTTCGTTGAGTTCAAAAACTCTACAAAAAGCTGTTCAAGAGAACCCTTATTTTCTACACCAGCTGTGTTTAGCAATGTCTTTAGAGTATGGACTTTCCGTTACTACCCGAAAAAGATAAGCTACACCACATTAGTGAATATACTATTTAATCAACCTCAAATAATTCACCGGATTGCTGAACTTGGAGAAGAAATCACCAACGTACACCGAGACGATAAAACCCCGGTAGTATTTGTGTGCCTACTTACGGGTGGGTTTATGTTTTTTTCTGACTTAGTTAAAACTGTGTTAGAAGTTGATATTGAATGTGATTTTATGAAAGCTAAGAGCTATGAAGGTAAACACAAGCAAGGAGATGTCAGGCTTATTAAGGATCTAGACGCGCCTATAAAAAATAAGCATGTATATATCGTAGACGACATTTACGATACAGGTAACACATTAAAAGCTGTTGCTGAGTACCTACAGATAAAGAAACCTAAATCACTGAATGTGGTTACTCTGTTAAAACGAAAGTCAGCACCAGGTAACATTCCTGGTGTAGATACCGTGAGGTATGGATATGAAATTGATACCGAGTGGGTAATTGGGTATGGATGTGATGACGAAAGAGGATACTTCAGAAATTACCCCTGTATTTATGTGTTGTAGGTTTATTAAGAGTTTTTTATAATAAGAGTATGATTGATTTCAAAGAGTTTTGCGATAGCTTAGAGTTAGCAGACTCTGGATTTGCTAACGGAAAAGCACCCGGGTACCCGTTTACCGATCAAGAGAAGGAAAAAATAATAGAGGAAGCAGCCGAAGCTTTTGGTAAATTTCTTGATGCATTAAAGTGCGATTGGAGAAACGACCCCAATTCCGCTGATACGCCTCGAAGAGTTGCCAAGGCCTATGTACATGATTTTTGGAAAGGTCGGTACGACTTAGCTAGCGACATAACAGCATTTCCATCAGATGGGTACGATGGACTTGTACAAGAAAGTAATATACCGTTAACTTCCATGTGCAGCCATCACCATCAGACAATTAAAGGGGTTGTAAGTATTGCGTACGTACCGGGGGTAGACGGAAAGGTGATTGGGTTATCCAAGTTAAACAGAGTGGTTGACTACTTTGGTAGACGAGGTGCTATACAAGAACAACTAACTGTAGCTATACATAATGCTATAGATAAAATTTGTCAAAACAATCAAGGGGTAGCAGTTATGATAAATGCCACTCACAATTGTGTTTCCTGTAGGGGGGTAAAACATCAAGGAGCTTCCATGCAGACTGCTAAGTTAACCGGATGCTTCTTAGATGAACCAGCAGCAAGAGCAGAATTTTATAAAAATATTGAACTATCTAAATAAAAATAACAGTTTATGAAAACCTCGGTACCGTTTGTGAATGAAGTTGAAGAGTTTAACGCTTTAATGAATAAACCCAATAACTATGAGCCCACAATACCCGATAGAAAAGAATGGGAGTTTGTATACAACTTTGTTTTGGAAGAACTTGAGGAATATAAACAGGCATGTGAAAAAGGAGATATCGTTGAAGTTTTGGACGCTTTGTGCGACATTGCTTATGTATCCCTTGGGAACGGGGTTATGCTTCATGGCCTTAAGGATAAAATTTGGCCCGCTTACTTGGAAGTACAGGCATCTAATTTATCAAAGGCTTGTAACACTGAAGAAGAAGCACAAGAAACTGTCAAAGTACGCTCCCGAGAACAAGGCACAGATTGCCATTACGAGCGAGTTGGTGACAAGTATGTGGTGTATCGTAGCCACGATAAAAAAGTAATGAAATCGATAAACTATTTTCGTCCGGACTTATCACAATTTTTTAGTCAGAAAGAATTAAAAGGTATTTAGTATAATGAAAATAGCTCACGAAAGTCCAATATCCTTATTTAGAAAAGTACAACAAGTCACCGACTACGATTACTTTTTAGTTCATTTATTTGAACAAAATCCTTCTTATGTTAAATGCTATGAAAGATCTAAAATACTAAATAGAGAAACTATTTTGGATAATTCTATTTTTGAATTAGGAATAGCTTTTGATATGGATAAATTTGCTGAAAGTATTATTAAGTTCGAACCTACGTGGTATATTGTTCCGGATGTGCTTGAAGATACTCAAGGGACGGTAGATAACATGCGAGTATGGAATGATAAGTTTTCTAAAAAAGTACCTGGTAAAAAAATCGGGGTAGTGCAAGGACGGTCTTATTCTGAGCTTACAGATTGTTACGACTATATGATAAATTTTGCTAAAGTAGACATGGTAGCTATATCATTCGACTATTCTTACTATGAGTATAGTACCCCGCACCCTAATAAGTACGTATCCTGGATGCTAGGAAGAATACAACTACTATCCAGAATGGTTAGGGATAATGTAATTATTACAGAAGTACCTGTGCACCTACTCGGGTGTGCATTACCCCAGGAGTTTAGCTACTACAAGGAATATGATTGGATTTACTCCCTAGATACGTCTAACCCTGTAGTACATGGATTGAAGAAAATTGAGTACACACCTACCGGACTATGGAGTAAGGAATCCCAAAAGCTTTGTGACCTTATTGAATTTACTCCTGACGAAGAAGCAGAATTTTTAGTTATGGAGAATATAGGTAAATTTAGAAACTTAGTACAAAGAACAGATAACGAGATTGTATTTTCAATTTAGAACAATGAAATACAACTGGATACCGTGGTTTTCGCAAACAGGTACTGAGATTTTAGACATAATAAAAACCATAGGGGTTTACCCTAAATACATTATAACAAATAAAAGACCTAACTCGGTTAGGACTATCAATAAAGAGTTACTGGAGACCTGCGGAGATTTGTTTATTTACCTTCCTAACAAGCCATCGATATCAGACTATATGGAAGTTATTTCCCTTGGGGAGCCCTCATTTAACACACTACATGGATGGCTTAGGGTAATACCCCCGGAGGTTTGTACTAGGGTAGATTTTTATAATGGACACCCCGGACTCATTACAGCCTACCCACATCTTAAGGGAAGAGATCCGCAGGTACGGGCATTTGCTGAAAAGTTACCGGTAATGGGATGCGTACTGCATAAAGTAGTTCCGGAGGTAGATGCTGGTGAGGTAATTGCAGAAAGTTTGTTCGATTCAAAAGATATTAATGAAGATAGAATGTGGCAATTATTTAGAAAAAGCTTATTATCTCTATGGGTGGAGTTTTTGACCAAATCTTTTGAATTACAGCAAAAATGAAAAGACGGGTTGCTTTAGTGGGTGCAAGCAGTACGGGTAAGACTACTGTGTTTAACCTTTTAAGAGATAGGCTCCTTATGTGGGAGTTTATAAACGAGAGTACTCGAACGGTAAGAGAGTTTGGGTACCCTATTAACGAAGAAGGAGAAGAAGCTACTCAATTGGCAATATCCGTATTTCATGTAAAAGCCTTACTAACTCCCTACCACTTGGTACTGGATAGATGCTTTTTGGACGTAGTAGTTTATTCTACTGTTATGAAAGATAGAGTACCTAGTAGAACTATGACCTACCTAGAGGAGGTGTGGAAGCAGGTACGAGAACAATATACTCATTACGTGTATTTCCCTATAGAATTTAGTGCTGTAGATGACGGAGTAAGGAGTGTAGATGAACAGTGGAGAGAAGAGATAGATAAGGAATTTCAAAATCGACTTAAAGATGTAAGCTACTTAAGCGTAACCGGCCCGCCCACTGAACGAGTTGATCAGATTTTAAACTACATAAAACAATGAACAATCAAGAAACAATTATCGAAATCGCATCAACCCACTTAGGGAAGGTAGGAGGAGCAGGGTATAAAGATACTTATGACCCCGGACTGCTTGTAGCTATTCCTCGATCTTACAACAGACAAGCTTATGGGATCAGTGAGACTAACCTACCTTTTGTAGGAGGGGATGTATGGAATGCATACGAAGTTAGTGCTATAACTGAAAAAGGACTACCCGTAGTAGGAATGTTGAAGATCTACTACCCCTGTGATTCGGAGTACCACGTAGAGTCTAAGTCAATTAAGTTGTACCTTAATTCATTCAATATGACTCCGCTTGGAGAGACTTCACGGGATTGTATTAACTTCATTGAATGTACAGTTGCAAGAGACTTAAGTGTAGCGTTACAGACAGAGGTGCGATGTAAGATGCATTCAACACCATACACTGAAACTTATAAGATAGAAAGATTCCCTAGGTTAGGAGCATTGGTAAACTTAGATAATATAGAGTTCACAGCGTTTAAATCAGATGCTAGTCAACTTACCGTAGCTTACGAAAGTGAAGATTTGGTGACCACCAGGCTAACAAGTGATTTGCTAAGATCAAATTGTAGAGTTACAAATCAGCCAGATTGGGGAGATATCTACATTCATATTAAATCACATAAGGTTCCAGACCTACCTTCTATTGCAAAGTACATCGTTAGTCATAGACAGGTATCTCACTTTCATGAAGAAATCTGTGAGATGGTGTATAAGCACCTAGAGGTAGCGTATAATCCGCAAGAATTACTTGTAACCTGTCTCTACACTCGAAGAGGTGGTCTTGATATTAATCCTATTCGAGCTTCACATCCGGAGTTAATTTTTCCAGAATTTATAGATGTAACTAAAATTAATACAAAAACTTTACGTCAATAACGATGGCAATACTAGAAAAAAAGTATTACACTGTAAATGATCGGGAAACTGTTAACCTATTACTTAGAGAGCTAGATCAAAGCGAATTAGTAGCCTTAGACACAGAGACAACATCTCTTAACCCCAGGCAAGGAGCTATGATCGGATTTTCTATATCTACGGCTGAAGGCAGCGGGTATTACTTTCCTTCTTTTATCTGGAATGCTGAAAGAGAAGAATTAGAAGAATTAAGTATAGAAGGTAAAAGCGCTAAGGAAATCTCAGCTAAGATACTTACTAGGTTAAAAGGAAAGAAAATAATATGCCATAATGCATCTTTTGACCTTAGGTATATTAAGAATTACTACGGTGTTGATTTAGTAGAAGACCTATGGGCTGATACCGGACTACTTGTACATACGGTACAAGAAGAAGGAGCTGGTATTGGAGTGTTCGGGTTAAAAGCTATAGCAATTAGCATACAGGAGCATATTGGGCTTAACGTAGAACAAGCTGCTAACCAGGAACAAATTGAACTTAAAGAGTCTATTCGTAGGAATAAAGGGCAAGTCTCAAAAGATAATTTTGAAAATTATAAAGCTGATTTAGATATTATATCTAAGTATGCTGCTGCAGATACAGACTTAACTCTACGTATCTACAACTACTATAGTAAAATTTTAGAAAAAGAAAACTTAGTACAATTCTTCTACGAAGAAGAAGTTATGCCGTTGTACAAGGAGGTTACTATTCCGATGGAAGAATTAGGTGTAGCTCTAGACATGGAATTAGTTGCTAACACTAAGCAAGAAATAGAGAAAGACTTAGAAGAAAACAAGAAAGTAGTTTTAGATAGTTTATTGGAATTGAAAGCTGTTCAAGAGTGGATAGTTGACACCGCATTGAAGGAATTTCCACCTTCCAATAAAGGACTTTGGGCACAAGCTCTATGCGAAAGACATTCATTGCCACTACCTAGGTCAGAAAATACTAAGAAATATAGCATTACAAAGAAGACTCTTGAAGCTTTAGAACCTTCTGCTGTAAAAGATTTTTTAGTAGAGGGGGATATAGAATTACTAGACGGAAAAGAAGTAGTTAAGCTATCTATGGCATTATGGAAAAGATTAAACGATGGAGATTATATTAACATACAGTCCAAAAAGCAGTTAGGAGAAATAGCATTTAACTACATGGGAATTAAGCCCCTATCGCAAACCGATAAAGGACAAGCTCAATTTGACATGGATATGGTAGAGCAGTTAGCTAAGACTCACCCCTGGGCTGAAAATCTACGGATTTATAACAAGTTGTTGAAAATTAAATCCACTTATGTGGATAGGTTCTACGAAGAGGCTGAAAACGGAAGATGGTATCCGTATTTTAAACAACACGGTACAGTATCCGGGAGGTACGGGTCGGATGCTCAACAGCTTCCTAAACCTAAGGAAGATGGAGAAGATGCTCCTATTATCGTTAAGTACAACAACCTAGTGCGAGCATTTTTAATTGCCGGACAGGGTAGAAAGATAATTGACGCTGACTATACCAGTCTTGAACCGCATTGCTTTGCCTCGGTATCGGGGGATATTAGACTGCAGGAAATTTTCAACAAAGGGTGGGATTTTTACTCTACTGTAGCTATTCAAACAGAAAAACTTGAAGGAGTATCCCCTGATACAAAAGCCCCTAATTTTCTCAAAAAAGTAAACCCGGTAAAACGTAACCAAGCTAAAGCTTATGCATTAGGAATAGCTTATGGAATGGAAGCATATGCATTAGGTAAGACGTTAGAGATTTCAACTAAGGAAGCAGAAAATCTCGTAGACGGGTACCTTAACGGATTCCCGCAACTTAAGGAATGGAGAGAGAATTCTAGGAAGTTTGTTAAGCAGAATGGTTATATCGCCAATAAAGTAGGACGTATAAGACATCTTCCCGAAGTTAAAAATCTCTATAAGATGTACGGCGATCAGCTTTTAGATTGGAAATTTCGAAAAGAACTAGAAGGACAGTACGGAAAAGACGCAGTAATGAAGATGTACAGAGACTATCGAAATGGGTTAAACGGATGTTTAAACTACCAATTACAAAGTTTAGCTGCAGCGGTAGTAAACAGAGCTGCGGTACAGATCAACAGGAAAGCTAAAGAATTAGGAATAGATGCTCAGGTTCAAGCGCAAGTACATGACCAATTAATCGTAAACATCCGGGAGGACCAGGCTGAAATGTTTGCACCCATTGTTCAAGAGTTAATGGAACATACCACTCAGTTAGAAGGAGTAACTTTAAAAGCTCCACCGGAGATTAGTAACAATTGGAGAGATGGACATTAGGTCTAATAGTTCATATAATATAAAAAAAGTTGTTATGAAAGAAAGGAAAAAAAAAGAGACAAAGAAGAAAGTAGTTATTAGAGATCCTAGTCTAGATCCCTATTATATCGAAATCGATGAAAATAGTTACGTTGTATACAAAACTAGTTCTACTACTGTAGAAGGATATTATCCTAGTATGTTAACAGCTTTAGAAAAAATATCGAAAAGCCTATTAACCGTACGTAATACTGGAGTTGAATTAAATTTAGAAAGTTATAAATTAGAATTAAAAAGAATCAACGACAGCATCACAACCGCATTAAATTATGACTCAACTACTAGCACTCCACGATAACATTATTGTAGTTCCTCTTGAAGAAAGTGAACAACTACACGGTAACATTTTAATACCGGATTTGGGTAGAGAGAGACCGGAAATCGGGAAAGTAGTTGCAGTAAGTCCTGGGAGAATTACCGAGTTTGGTAGCTTTTTAAAAGATCGGAAGAGCGTCGTGTAGGGAAAGAGTGTAGG
>OGWB01000074.1_pt1 | contig 10908 bp, 18 predicted proteins | sample 1575961 | NCBI WGS metagenome assembly OGWB01 (sample SAMN07581556, study PRJEB24739) | freshwater metagenome | place: Singapore | collected 2015-04 | reverse complement strand
TTTTGTTTTTTTTTTTTTCAAGCAGAAGACGGCATACGAGATTTCGCGGAGTGACTGGAGTTCAGACGTGTGCTCTTCCGATCTGTTTCCCAGTCACGATAGGTTTTCTTCAGATAACCTTGCTGATATTCTTACGCAGTTTGGTTATTTTCTAAAGGGTGCAGGCTTTGAATTAGATGGTGAAGTTGAAATTGTTGATAAGACTAATGATGATGTGTGGTCTTCTGATTCAGATGATGACGATTGGACTCTTGAAGAAGAAGATGATGAAGAAACTATCGTTGTTTCTAATTGTGGCAACGAAGAAGTAATAATTAAACCAAAATCAATGGTTGAGCCTTTTGACACGATGATTTCTTCACCTAACTTTAGCGATACTCTTAACATTAAGGTCGGAGATAATTAATGTTTTATACTTTAGAATATAAGTTGATAGATTCTAAAGGAAGAGAAAGAAACACTTCTTATGTTGGTGTATACAAGGATCTTGAAAAACTAAACCAACAGAAAGAAAATATTATTAAATTCAATCCAAACCAATCTTTCTCTTTCCAAGTATACACACACGAACGGTTTTTTCCATAAATAATAAATGCCAACTTATACATTTCGTCATAAGATTACGGGTGAAATTTCTGACAAACTAATGAAGTGGTCTGATCGTCAACTGTACTTAGAAGAAAATCCTGATCTTGAACCAGTTATCATGCCCACAGCTTTTGGTGATCCTGTTCGTCTTGGAGTAAGGAGAACCGACGATGGATTCAGAGAAGTTCTTTCAAAAATCCACGGTAATACCTACAAGAGTAACTTAGCGGACAAGTTATCTCGTAAATGACTTTTTCATATTTTTTAACCAATCTAAAAGACCAAAGCGTAAGCAGAGGTCTTTTTCTTTTTCCAAAGAGGGCTAAAGATGGCAAGAAAAGCTGCTGTACAAATATTACAAGAAACCTCTCAGCAAACCAATGTTTCACAAATCAACAATAGGTTGAAAATAAGACTAGAAGATTTAAAGGATGTAGAGCCACTAACAGATAATCAAAGAAAGTTTTTTGAAGCATATGAACAAAAACCAGTGTTACTTCTTCACGGTGTAGCTGGTACAGGTAAAACATATATTGCGTTGTATAGAGCTCTCAAAGATGTATTAGATAAATCGGTAGTCTATAAAAAAGTAATAGTTGTACGGTCAGCAGTTCCTTCTAGAGAAATTGGTCACCTGCCAGGCGACGAAAAAGAAAAAACAGAAGTTTACACACAACCTTACATTTCAATATGTGAAGATCTTTTAAAGAGAAAAGACGCATATGATAGATTGAATGAACAGAGTTGTTTATCGTTTATGATTACCTCGTTTGTAAGAGGAATTACATTGGATGATTGTATTATAATTGTGGATGAATGTCAGAATATGACTGACATGGAATTGAATTCTATTATTACAAGGGTTGGTGATAGATCAAAGATTATATTTTGTGGAGACTTCCGTCAAACAGACCTATATAAAAAGACAGATATGTCTGGTCTAAAAAAGTTTATGGTCATTGCTGAAAACATGCCTTCAGTAGAGACGATTGAGTTTGATGTTGATGATATTGTGAGATCTGACATTGTTAAAGAATACATTTTAGCCAGAATGGCTTATGAAGACAAATATGGAGGGTAACAATGCAATTAACAAAGAATTTTAGTCTTGCTGAGATGATTAAGAGTGAAACAGCTCTTAGACAAGGTTTAGATAATGATCCAGGTGAAGAAGAAATTGAAAATTTAAGAAGACTCTGTGAGCATGTTTTACAGCCTCTAAGAGATCTCTATGGTCGTGGTATTAAGGTCAATTCTGGTTTCAGACATCCAGATGTTAACGCAGCGGTTGGTGGTTCTAGAACTTCTGACCATTGCAAAGGAATGGCTGCGGATATCGAGATACCAGGTGTAGCTAATTATGATTTGGCAAAATATATTGCTGATTACTTTTATTTTACACAGGTAATTCTTGAGTTCTACACACCAGGCATCCCTGATTCTGGTTGGGTGCATGTTTCTTATGATCCAAACAATCTTAAGCGTCAAACTCTTACAGCAATGAGAGAAAACGGCAAAACCGTCTACAAGCCTGGTTTAATAGCGTAAGTGTTTAATCATATTGAGCTTGACCTTACATCATGTAAGCTTAACCAGATAAACGAAGATGGTACTCGTTATTATGTAACACCGGAGGGTAACAAATACCCTTCGGTTACTACTGTTTTAACAGAATATAACCGTAAGTTTATCCGTGAATGGAGAGAGCGAGTTGGAGAAGAGAAAGCCAACGAAATCTCCAGAAAAGCGTCCAATAGAGGCACAAAGTTCCACAAACATTGTGAGGACTACCTTAAGAATATCCAGCCTGAATTCAAGACCCCATTTGAAGTAGAGGCTTTTAACACGTTTAAACCGCTCTTAAACCGGATCAATAATATCCACGTCCAAGAGACCAGGATGTATTCAGATCACCTTAGAATGGCTGGTACAGTGGATTGTATAGCGGAATTCGATGGTAAACTATCTGTTATAGATTTTAAAACAGCATCCAAAGAAAAACAGAAAGAAAGCATTGAAAATTACTTTATGCAATGTTCCGCTTACGCTATAATGTTTGAAGAGCGTTTTAAGTTACCAGTTGCTAGAACTGTTGTAATGATATCAGTTGATGGTAGTGACCCTCAAATCTTCCAAGAAAAACGTGACTCTTACGTCGATAAACTTTTTCATTACAGAGATCTATACGAATCAAAAAACTGTTGACTTTCTGTTGACATCGCTGTAGAATTCTTTTGTTGGCCCTAGATGATGAGGAAAAAGAAATGATTGATACCTGGCGTGAACTAAGTCTTGAGATGCGATATCATTGGTTATCTGGTATCCTTAAGACGCATGAGATGAATATTACCTTCACTAAGAAGGATGGTAGTGAAAGAAAGATGTTAGCTACATTGAAGTCTGATAAGATTCCTGCTTACGAAAAGAAAACAGATAGAGAGAAGAAGGTAAACGAAACAATTCTATCAGTCTTTGATTTAGATAAGCAAGAGTGGAGATCTTTTCGTCTGGATTCTATCAAAGATTTAGAATTCAATAAATAAACTTTACGATCGTATGAAGTTGATCCAAAAGTGTTCTGGACTCGGCTATCGTATGCCGACATCTCCACCATAAGCGTTTTCTTAGAGAATGTTTATGGGGGATGAAAGGATTCGACAGGGCAAAGAGTAGAGAGATGGACGATCCGGTAGGCGATGACCGCAAATCAAGCAAAACTATAAACGCCAACGATGAGCGCTTTGCTTTAGCTGCCTAAGGCATGCTAAGCTGGGGTTTCCTGGTTCACCTTATAACCAAAGAACCAGGCTTTATAATTAGGAGATTAAATGCATCCAGACTTTGAAAAAAATGGCTATATGGTTGTTAGAGATTTTTTTGATGAAACAACCATGGACATTCTTGGTAAGTACTTTAACATGAAGTACAAAGTTTATCTTGAGGATGAACTAACAAAACGTTGGAGTGAATATAGTAAGTATGAAAAACACGATAAAACATCTGATGATGTTGCAGAATCACTTAATTATTTTAGTGATATTTTAGCTGAAACTATTTTACTTAAATTTGGTCCTAAAGTTTGCTCTGTACTTCAAGAAGATCTTAGTCCTACATACACGTTTACAAGAATATACGAAAAGGGTGCAAAACTTATCCCACACGTTGATAGGCCTTCGTGTGAAATTTCTATTACAGCTCCAATTTTTATTAGCGATGATAGACCATCAAAAATTTTCGTATCTAATTATACGTGGAATGATGTAACCGATACATGCCACACAAAATTTGAAATTGATGAAATAGAAAAATTAGGCAATTATACTGAAGTGAATCTTTTTCCTGGTGATATTTTAATTTATAATGGAACGAATAGATATCATTGGAGAAGACCACTAGAGTCTGACTATCTAATTCAATTTTTTCTTCATTTTGTTAAAGCTAATGGTGAATATAAAGACCATATTTTTGATAAACGTCCATTCTTAGGATTTCCAACTCACACAAGGACTCACACAAGGAAATAGAAATGTTTAAAATATTAACACCTTTTGTAATAGTGTTAATGATTTTTATTTTTTATCCAGTTAAAATTGATAAAACAATTCAAGTATCTGAATATAAACAGCTTGCCTGTATGGCTAAGAACATTTACTTTGAAGCTGGCCATGAGTCATTTGAGGGTAAAATAGCTGTGGCACAAATAACAATGAATAGGTTAAATCATCAATCTTTTCCAAAAACTGTATGTGATGTCGTTTATGAAAGAAATAAAAGAACATGCCAGTTTTCTTGGACATGTGAAAAAAAGACAAATAAAATTAATCAAGAAAAATATGTTGAATCAATTGAAGCTGCAAGACTAGTAATGCAAGGTAAAGCTTCTATTGACATTTTGAAAGATGCGTTGTACTATCATGCTGACTATGTAAACCCAAGATGGAATAAACAAAAAGTAGCTAAGATAGGTAGACACATATTTTATGAACCAAGAAATCAACGACAGCTTCCTCATAACCAAAAGATTTAGATCACCCACAGAATTCTCTCTCTACATTGAAGAAAGAGTATCAAAGGAAAAAATTGGTTATATGGATGCAATTATTGACTACTGTTATCACAACGATGTAGATATTGAGGGAGTGGCAAATCTTGTCACACCTTCATTGAGAGAAAAGATTCAACTAGAAGCAGAAGAATCTAATATGATGAGGCCACGTGGTAAACTTCCAATATGATTACAATGGAACCCTTTGAAGTATACAGAGCTTATCTAGCATTACGTCTTCATTTTACTACACCCACATACGATGTAATTAAGCAGCAAGGAAGAGTGAGAGCTTCCAAACAATCGTTCTTCAAAAGAAAAGATCTCTTTGCGATCAATAAGATTTCAAAAGAATATAGTGACAAAGAGGTTGTAGACTTTTTGGTTGCAAACTTTGTTTCAGGTGATAGATGGGGTGGTGTGTTTGATTCTGAGGCAAAAGAAACATACCTCGAATGGAAAAAACGGATTGAATCAATTACATACACATTTGATAAAGATCTAAGTACCTTACTGAGGATTATGGAAAAGAATGATGTAGAATTCGATAGATTATTTCAACCCATCAACGGGTCACATCCAGCAATCCTTAAGCTCTATCTGAAAAAGTCTCTATCGATTGAAACACTCGTAATCTTAAATAAACTAAATAAATTTGTTGACTTTTTAGATAAAAAGTTAGATAAAGATATTGTTTGGCCGGATGTATCGAGAATTATTAAGAAATATCAACCTTTTTTGAAAGTAGATAAAGAAAAGTACGATGCTATTACTAGAAGAAGAATTGGATCTTACGAACTCAAAAATAGTTGAGATTGAAAAGAATATGGCTATCATGCAAGGTAACATATACACATTGTCAGAGCAAGTCAAGGAAATTCAAAAGTACTTAATTATGTTAGCCAAGAACCAGGGTGAAATTACAAAGAAAGTTTCACATTGGCCATTTATTGCAGTACCAACCAAAGAGGGTGATTTGTAGTTTAAATGAAGCATTACAGAGATCGTGACACGGATCGAGAGAAAAAGATCCATAAGGTACAAAAAGGCAATAAAGTTGCCAAACACAGAAAAAACATATATGATTATCATTCTGAAGATGATTCAGATGATGATATTGAGTATGATCTTTATGAAGTAGAAGAAGACCAATACAAATAATATACATTAACATACATTTTTATACGGAGACTAGCTATGGCTATGGATTTTTCTGCACTAAAAAAGAATCGCGGTAATTTTGACTCTTTGATGAAAGAGGTTGAAAAGATCGCCACCCCTCAAACAGAAGGTGCTCAGAAGGACGAGCGCTTTTGGCAACCAGAAGTAGATAAAGCTGGTAACGGTTATGCAGTGATTCGACTGCTTCCTCCTCCTAAAGGAGAAGACCTTCCGTGGGTTCGTATCTGGAACCATGCTTTCCAAGGTCCTACCGGCAAGTGGTATATTGAGAATTCTCTCACCACTCTAGGTAAACCAGATCCAGTTTCTGAATTGAACACCGAGCTTTGGAATTCAGGCACTGAAGACAATAAGAACATTGCTCGCAAACAAAAGCGTAAGCTCACCTACATCTCCAACATTTACGTTGTCAAGGATCCCAACCATCCAGAGAACGAAGGGAAAGTCTTTCTCTTCAAGTATGGTAAGAAGATCTTTGATAAGATTAAAGATGTCATGCAGCCTCAATACGAGGACGAAGATGCAATCAACCCATTTGACTTTTGGAAGGGTGCAAACTTCAAGCTAAAGATCCGAAATGTTGAAGGCTATCGTAACTATGATAAGAGCGAGTTTGATTCTGTTGCTCCTCTCTTGGATGACGACTCGGATGATGAGCTTGAATCAATTTGGACTAAAGAGCATTCATTGGTTGAGTTTGTAGATCCAAAGAACTTTAAGACTTATGAAGAGCTTAAATCGAAACTTGAAGCAGTACTCTCAGCTAATGGATCTTCCGTTGGTCGTGCTGAGGAAGTAGATTTGGATGATCCTCCATTCGAGACAGCTAAGCCAAAGGCTAAGCCTAAACGGGAAGAATTGGATTTGGATGAGGATGAAGAAAGTCTAAGTTATTTTGCTAAACTAGCAAACGAAGACTAAAAGAAAGGGGCCTTAGAGCCCCTTTTTTAATATGATGACACCATATTTTGTTTTCGTTCAAACGAATTATTATTTGGTCTTGGTGAAGTTCTAATTGGCGACACAGTTTGTTGATTTGAGCTTGTAGTATTATTGTTTGTGATTACAACTGGTTGCACAGCTTTATTATGAACACCTTCAAGCAATTCTTTATTTTCTCCAGTTAAATTAGACATTGTTTGGGAGCTTGTTGATGTTACTGGTGTTACTGCTTCAGTGGTTCCAGCCATAACATTTTTTTCTAAGCTGGCTTTTTTAGCTGCTTTTTCTTCCTGAAGAGCTTTGAGTTCGGGAATAGATTCATACATATCTGATGTTAATATCTCTCCTTCCTCTAGTTTACCTTCAGCAACTAATTTCTTTCTTATTTCATTGGCTTTTCCAGCATACTCTTGATCCAAGCCACTAATTTGATCTTGAGCTGCAGAAGCTTCAGATGTTTTTACTTCACCTTTTGTAACTGATTGTTTACTAGATGTTGTCGTAGATATTGTTTGTTGTTTCATTACAGGTGTTACTGGCTTAGCTGTTGCACCTTCTTTCTCAAGTGCTTGTTGTTTTACATCTTGCTCACTATGAGCTGCAACTGTGGCTTGAAACTGTTCAGAGCTTTCGTAATCGCCCAGTCCACCTAGATTACCAGAACCTGGCTCTATTTTTTCAAGCTTCTCTACTATAGCTGCAGCTTTTTCGTTAAGCTCTTTTCTTTTCTTTTTAAATTCATCTCTCGGCATTGAAAAATTGTTATTCAATTCTTTTACTTCTTTACCAATAGCAAAATATTCATCTTGTAATTTTTTTACTTCTGGATTTTCTTTTTTTTCAACTTTAGGGGCAGCAGGTTTAGCTGGAGTTTTTGCAGCAGGTTTTGCTTCTACTTTAGGAGCAGCAGGAGGCGGAGGTGGTGCTGGAGGTGTAACTGTCGGAGTAGCTGGAGGTAGAGGTGCTGTAGCTGCTGCTATCGCACTAACAGAAGCAGTTTTTAAATCTGAAATAGTAGTAGGTTTTTGATCTATTAGTGTTTTTGGTGTAGGTGGTAGTGGTTTACCAGTGATTGGATCTAGACCTTCTGCTTTCAATTGTTCAGGGGTCTTGAAGCCAGATCCATCCTTCTTAAGTATTTTCTTTTGTTCTTCTAAAGAAGGTTTGGGTTCTTTATCTGGACCAGCTCCAAAGAAACTTGCTATTCCTCTACTTGCAGCTTTTTTATCTAACAATCCAAATGTCAAACCTGAAATAGCTGAACCAGCCCCAGATGAAAGTTTTTCCCCAAATGTTGCTTCTCTATCTTTGATATCAAGATTTTCTTCTGCATTTTGGTATCCACCAACAGCATCAAACCCAGCCAACAATCCTGCTAGTGGCAATGCAGCTTTAGAAGCAACTCTAGCTACATTCTTTAGCATACCACCCGCACCTTTTGTTGCACCTTTTACACCACCCTTGCCTGACATTTCTGGTACAGCATCTAATAGTGAACCTATCCCTCCACCTCCAATACCACCTTTTTCTGAAATAGATTTAAGGAAAGCTTCCATGTTTTGGAATATTTTAAAACTTTCCTTGTGATTATTTTCAATAACTTCTTTTATCTGTCGAAGAACTGATTCGTTTTGATCAGTTTCATCTATTAGTTTTTCAGTCTTATCTTCTTTAGGAACAAATTTAGCCAACAAAGATTCTCTATCTTCTTTTTTAGACTTACCACCTTTTTCTGGAACGAAAGCTTTGCTGATGTTATTAAGGCTATCAGATAGCTTTTCAAGAACTGGAGCAAGGTCGCTAGTTCTCTTGTCAATGTTTTGTACTAATTGACGGACTGATTTATCTTCTTTAGCCATTATAGATGTTTTCTGTTCTGTTGTTTAATTTTTAGTTTTTCATTCTCTTCTTTTATATAATTAATTAAAAGACTCACATAAATTTCTCTTTCCCACGGCAACATATTTTCCAGCTCCGATAAAGAATATTTGTGATGCTGGATTAATGCAAAATTCATTCTGTAATAGTTTGTCAGATTGTCGTTGGAAAGAGTTAGACGAAAAAATTTTCAAGTCCCTCCATCTTTACTTCGTTTTCTCTACCACATTGATTGCATTTTGCTTTTACCTCTTGAACTACTTTAGGCATATTAACAAAGAATTCTTCAATCTTAAAAAATTCATCTTTTGTAAGTTGAGAAATAAAGTTAGATGCTTCCTCATTAGTAAAGAGAGAACGATCAAATGATTCTTCAGCTGTATGGATTTCATCTATACATTTTGAAACCATTTCAAATACTTGCATCGTATCTTGCGAAGAAATAATACCAGCTACTTCTTCAAATGTTGGGTATCTCATTACTATCGTAAGATTATCTCTTAATGCAATCTTATTGGTTTGTTCTTTTCTTTCTACTTTTACTTCGTTTAGATCAATACTATGTTCTATTTTGTTGCCACAAGGACAATTAACTATAATATCAACTTTCTCACCTATAGACTTTGATCTTAAATTTAAAAAAATGTATTCAATATCAAAGTTTGGAAGTTTATCAACATTCAACTTTTTAAATGTACACACATCAATAATTTCTTTGATTACTCTGATTACTTCTGAATCCTCAGCATCAGAAAGAGTCATAAGAATTTTATGCTCTTTGACTAAAAAAGGTCTAAACTTAATTTTTTTATTTGTTGAGGGTAATACTAAATCGTATGTTGGTGTTTCAAGTACTGGTAAAGCCATAATATCTCCTATAAGATTAATTCCCATTTTCTATATGCAAACAATACAGTCAGTCTGTGTGTTTGATTCTGGGCACTGTGATTCAATTCCATTACATTCAAACTTCTTGGAAACGCTTCAAGTAATTTGATTCCGTATGTGTAGTTGTTCTGTTCATCCAACTGATAGATTTCTACATCTGTAACATAAGAAGATTGGTAAGCTACGTTATATGAATCTCGAAAGACAATGTTTTGCATCCAATTGTCAAAGAAAACCTTTATATCCATGTTTCTATCAACGTGGAATGTAAACGGAATACCTTCACCACCATACTCAGATGTTACTGGTCTTTGGTAGGCTGGACCGTATATTCTATGTTGTTTGGTTGTAATGTTGAGCAAAGGAAAGCTTGCAGTTTCACAAAGCAAACTAACACGACTTGCTGTAGAACCTGTGACATCAAAACCAGGTGGTGCAATAATGATTACTTCAAACCTATTGGTTCTTGCTAGTCCCTTTCCAAGTACTTCTGATTTAAAGTCATCAACAGAAAAATGTGCTTTAGCCATTATAGGTATTTCTTCCTAGTCTCTCTCCACACTGTATCTTTTTTAGCTCCAATGAATCTCTCCACTGGAAGTTGTGTAGCTGTGACCCAATCGGTGTATGGAATATTTAAAAATCTTGATCTTACGTGATCGTTGAGATAATGTTTTACACAATGTTGAATTGGTTTAAGTCTTGAAGAACTTTCAATCAGTCTCCAAGATAGTCTTAATCTTGTGTTTTCACTCATACCTTCATCTGTTGCATATTGATTTAAGAATTCAAGCATTCTTATTCTCACTAAGTAGGGCAAATAGTGAAAGTTTATTGCATAGAAACCACCTGGAACTCTTCTGAATGGAAGAACCAATGGAAACCTATCATAGTATGGTAATGTTTCTTTATACTTAGGGTCATAGTAGAACATATACATAAACCCAGGTAAAATTTGGTTAGTGAGCTTTCCTTCTCTCATCAGTTGGTTAGTATTGATTGCACCGAGCTTTCTTACCTGTGCTTGATACCAATCGACTGATTTTTGCTGATCACCAGCTTTTGCTCTTATTGCCTCAAATGGATTAGCCATTTATTCCAAGATCCTTTTCTGTAAGCACTAAAAATTGCCATCCTCTATCTTCGCAAAACTGGTTTGCATATTTCCATTTTGCCTGATTAGTGCCATATAAAAACACTTCTTCAATAAACCTTTTAGTTTGAACTTTTGGTATTGCTGGAGGCTTTGTGAACTTTTCTGGCTTTATTTCAACTAAATATTTTTTTACCAGACCATCTTTGGTTTTTACCTTAATGTAAAAATCAACAAAGTAGCGATGGATTTTATTGTCTACTGGTGATATATAATATCGTGACTGGGAAAC
>OGWB01000073.1_pt1 | contig 10933 bp, 19 predicted proteins | sample 1575961 | NCBI WGS metagenome assembly OGWB01 (sample SAMN07581556, study PRJEB24739) | freshwater metagenome | place: Singapore | collected 2015-04 | reverse complement strand
GTTTCCCAGTCACGATACACTGGCGAAGGAAGGCGAACTGGAGAAACTGCGGACCGATTACTGCATTCTAATCGAAGCGTTAGACCCTGCCGAGATGGCGCGGTTACTGCCGCAACCACACTGGGATGCGGCCAAATTTGCCAAAGGCATCGAATACGTTAAATCACAACTTAAATCCAACAAGAAATGATACCACAAAAATTAGAATTATACAAAAACAAGGCATTACAAATTAGAGAAATGCTATTGGCCGCAGAGCTAATAAAAGAACCTGTTAACCGAAAAAAATTAGAAGCATTTCAAAAAAATGTAAAAAATTCAACAGGAAGGCAAGGTATGTCACATTATTTGAAGTCTAAGTTAATAAACGCTGATTTGATTTTTTATGACGAACAAATCAAAACATATTTTTGGAACGAGGATAATGACGATAAATTAAATAACGTAATTCTTGAATATGCAAAAGAATGCCATTTGCGCTCTCAAAATGAAAGAAATAGAATTGCTTTAATACGTCATAAAAAAAAGCAAGACACGATTCACGAGCCGATGCTATTCGATAGCGTTATGCGCGAACAGGACCAGTCAACGGTCACATTGAAATTGTCACCCGAACAATTTGAACAACTGAAAAAACATCATCAATTACTAACCACCATCCTAACTACAACCAACCAATGAACACATCAATTAAATCAACCAACAATTATTCATTATTCCAGCCACTAAAAGGCAATAGGGATATAAATCGCGGCCATGTCGTGAGAATCAAGGAAAGCATGGAAAAACAAATGCTACCAACATTCATCGAAGTCAATGAACGCTATGAAGTCATCGACGGCCAGCATCGACTGGAAGCTTTGAAGGAATTGGGACTGCCAGTTTATTATATCGTAAATGAAGGCAGCGGCCTGCGTGAGGCACAAAGGCATAATGAGATTAAGAAAAAATGGGGGTACGCAGATATACTGGCATCACACTGCGCCGCTGAAAATGACAACTATTTATTTATACGGTATATCATGAATAAATACAACCTAACATTATTTAATGCTTTAATCGCATGCCAGCGAGGTAATGATGGACAAAGTATTCAGTATAAATTTCAGCAAGGTGAATTAGAAATCAAGAACAAAAAAGAAATTGAAGATTTAATACGCAAGGCTTTACGAATAAATGCATTTGTGAACATCATGCGCAAAACTGCGTGGAGTGCAATATTGCAATGCGTTGATAGTCAGTATTTTGACGTAGATGTATTTATACGAAAGTTGACGTATTTGAAGGATCAATTTTCGCCACAGGTTACAAAAAAGCAGCAAATCGCGCAAATTGAGGAAATCTACAACTACAAAAGCCGCAACAAAGTAAATCTCCGTATAACCAAATAACCAACCAAACCAATGACACCATTAGAATTCATCTACACTTTACCCGCCCATCGCCGCACATCCCTGCGGCAGATGGCCGAAGAACTGAACAAAGCGGGCATCCTCACACCACGGGGCTACCAGTGGACAGCACCCGCCGTATTCGCGGAGTTTCGCCGCAACGAAATAGAATACGTGACCCTGCCTAAACGGAAGCAGAATCTTGTGACAAAAGCAATGCGCAATTTGTCACGTGCCGAACACCTTATCCGTTCATCCGTCAAAATGCTACAAACCAATGGCTAACCTGCAACTACCCGCTAACATCAGCAAGGCTGACATTAGCGAATTTATCGATTCTGTGACCACGGAAGTGCTGGGTGGCAACATATCACCACTCAGCGTTCACGTGCGCTGTAAAGCGCTGATAAAGGCCTTAGAAGGCATCCTTGAAAACACGCAGGATATTGCGATTGACGAGGCGTACCACTACAAGGGCGCGTTCAACATCGAAGGTGCGAACGTGGTGCTGAGGGAAGGACACGGAATGCCTGACTTTTCGCAGGACGAATTATGCAATAACCTCACCGTGCAACTGAAGGCGCGACAGGAACTGCTCAAGCAAGCGTTTCGGATGAACGGCAAGGCTGTGATTGTTGACCCTGACACTGGCGAGGTCGTGCCAGTGATGCCGATGAAAGCAAACAAAACCACCTTAACCGTTACCTTCAAATGACAATTCACGCCAAATCAGGAAGTAAATTCACGCCAAAACAAGAAATGACAATGAGCAATCAAATCTATTTCGACCACAACATCGACACCTTCGCTGGAGGGTTTCCCGTTATCTTCCACTTTGACGCACGCGACTGGTTCGAGGGCGAAGGTCAGATTCCTGAGCTAAATTACATCGACCTTGATTACGATGAAAGGCAGACCTCCTTAATCAAGCAATGCCTTGATTCGCTGAACAGCGATGACAACACGCTAATCTATGCGATGCAAGAAGCGGCTGACAAGTTTAAGCACCAACTGGACTGGGAGAAAGCACTGGATTACGGCATTTAATTTTTGCAAGAAACAGGACTATGAACGACATCCAATTTATCTTAAAAATTGAAACTGAAGCAGGTGGCTTCAGCGTACCTATGTACTTTTCCGCACACGAATGGTTTGACGATAACAGCGGGGACATCCCCGCTGTTCACTACACCGACCTCGGATTCGACAATCGGCAGAAGACAATCATCCACGACTTTATCGGACAGGTAGGCACCGAACACGATGGCGGCTTGCTGATTGCTATGCAGGAAGCGGCGGATTGGTGGAAGAGCCAGCAAGGTTCTGATTCAGTGTGGCACGATTACTTTACTAATGATTATAATGCTTAATTTTACAAACCTTAAACCAAACCAAATGAAAAAATTTCAAGAATGTGAAGAAAGAGGAGAGGCGGCACACATACAGTTTGTGCAAGATTATTGTGCGAAATATGGTGTCTTTGCTTATCAGAGCAAAGCCAGTGATTCTGATGACATACATAATCACTTTGACTTAATTACTTATCCGCACGGCAATATTGATGTAAAGTCGCGCAGGTATCTAAAAAGAAGAGGTGAGTATGCAACGGATTACATATTTGAAATAAAAAACGTAAAAGGCGAAAAGGGATGGGGATATGGTATGGCGGACAATATTGCTTATGAGCAAGAAGATTGTTGGCATGTTGTGTCACTGCAAGGCTTACAAAAACTTGTAGCTGAGAACAACTACGAGCAACACGACCGCTCACAATATGACCGCGATGACCTATTCGTATGGATTCCAGCGAGCGACGTTCAACCTATTATTATTGATTCTATTCCAAAAACAACCTAAACCAAATCAAGTTATGAGCAACTATCAAAAGAAAGACGGTGACATCAGCGTCTTCACTAACCAATCAGCCAACGCCAACGCACCGCGATGGAAGGGCAATCTGCTACTGAACGGGCAGGAATACAGCGTGTCGCTGTGGGTCAAGAGCGGCGCGAAGGGCGAGTTCCTTGCGGGCAGTGTACAGCCGAAGCAGAGCTATTCGGACAAACAACCCGACACCGCACCCTATGTTTACAACGCACCTAAACCCGATACCAATGGAGACCTACCATTCTAATTACGGCAACACGACCCTAAGCCTGCAAATCGACGGGCGCACCTGCACGATTGCGCTGGAAGGCAACGAGCATTCCGCTGGCGATATCATAGAAGCCTTTGTCGGCCTGATGGTAGGGCAAACCTTCACCGAACCAACTTGCTACAAGGCGATGAGGAAATTGGCTGAGGAAAGGTACAGGGAGGACGATTAGTCCCAAATATTGCCTATATTTGTGACAGAGTCGCGGCTGTTGGTGGTGCATCAGCCGTGACGTAGGCACGACCGCGCTCATCTTTGGTCTGCCCCGACTGCGCCACCAGTCGGGGCTTTTTTTTTTACTAATTATAGACACCTTATGAGAAACGGATTTGTATTCTACGCCAGCTTTCAGGCGGCGATAAATTACCTTGAGGCAAGTGACCAGCTAACGATGTACAGGGCGATAATTGACTATGGGTTGAGTCAAAAAGAACCAACGCTGCCAACCCACCTGCTGCCGATTTGGTCGCTCATAGTCCCGCAGATTGATGCCAATTTTGAGCGGTATGAGAACGGAAAGAAGGGAGGAAGAAAACCACTGGTTACCAAAGAAAAAACCAGTGGTTCTTTAGTTAATAACCACTGGTTACCAACCCCGAAACCTAAAGAGAAAGATAAAGAGAAAGATAAAGAGAAAGATAAAGGGTCGGTTTCCGACAATTTCAAAAATGAATTATTGGCTGACCAAGTGTTTGTTGAAAAATTTATGATGGTAAAAAACTGCGAACCTTCTCAGGTCAAAAAGCAAGTTGATGAATTTGAAACGTGGCTAACGGTCAAGAACCAAACGCACGCAACATTCGCTGAGTACAAGAATCACTTTTGGAACTGGGTAGCATTACGCAACGTGCAGCAGAAACCGCACTGGACGCACACGGTGAAAAGCGAGGACTTGCGTTATTTTGAACAACACGGCGAACTACCCGATGGCACCACACCCTACTGAAACCCTGCTGGCGGCGTTCCTGTACGCAAGGCCACACGCCTTAGCCGAAGCGCAGGCGTGGATAGAAAGCAAGCCCGACTTCTTTACCATTCCCGAACACAAGCACCTGTACGCAGTGCTGACGCACCTGCGCAAAGAGGGCGCACCCGTGGATATGATGTCGGTGTCTTTTCAATTGGGCAAGCATATCGATAAGCCTATTGACTATCTGCTTTCGTTGGAGGAGGCAGTGATAGGCGTTACGGACATTTACACCCCGCTGCTGATGGCCACCGAAAGTTACCTGAAGCGCAGGCTGACGGCGGTGACAAACAAGACCGCCGCAGCGATGCGCGACCTCGACCACCCGCTTCAGGTACTGGATGAGCTGACGCTGGAAGTGGAGCGCATCAACCGTTCAATGACCACCAAAAGCACCAAGAAACTGGACAAACTAATGACCGACGTGCTAAACGATATGATTGAACGCAAAGAAGGACGCAAGAAGTTAGGCATCGGCAGCGGATGGTCGTCACTCGACGCAGTGCTGGGCTACCTGATGCCCTGCACCCTGAACATCGTAGCGGCGCGACCCGCAATGGGCAAGACCGCGCTGACGGTCAACTGGGCAGTGCAGGTGGCGCAGCAGGGAAAGAAGGTCGTCTTTTTTAGCTTGGAAATGTCAGCGGATGAGTTGACCGCGCGAATCCTTGCGGCTGAATCAGGCGTCAGCAACAGCAGCATTATGAAGTCACCGCGTGAATTGACGCAAGAAGAAGTCAACAACCTGATGACCGCCAGCGACAGGTTGCGCGCCTTGCCATTGCACATCATTGACACGGGGATGGTGACTATCAACGTGGTTAACGCAGAACTTGACCGCATTCAGCCCGACATCGTATTCATTGACTACCTGCAAATAATGACGCCGCAGAACGCATCGCAATCGAGCGACACCAACAAGTTTTTTGAAGAATTGACCCGCGACCTGAAGATAACGGCCAAGCGGATGAACATCCCAATCGTACTGCTATCACAATTGAACCGAAGTTTGGAATCCCGAACGAACAAGCGGCCAATCCTGTCCGACATTCGCAGCAGCGGAGGGATTGAACAGAACGCAGACACGGTTACCTTTGTACACCGCGAAGCGTATTATAACCAGCAGGCTGACCGCCGAGCCGCTGACCTGATTGTGGCCAAAAACCGCAACGGAATGTGCGGCACTGCCCAGCTGTATTTTTACGACAACCTGACCAAATTCACCGACCAACCCGTACAAACACTAAACTCCCGCGATTATGTCCCATTCTGAAACCGACCTGCAACGCGCTTGCTACCGCCTATTTTGTTTATGCAAGCCGCTTGAATATGGCTTGCTGTTTATGAACCACAACAACCCGCGCAACGCGATAAACGGCAGCATTCTGAAAGGTATGGGACTGGTGGCTGGCGTTGCGGATATGACCTACCTTCATCCTGACGGCGTGAAGTTTATCGAGTTCAAAGCCGATGGAGGTAAGCAAAGCGAAGCCCAAAAGAACTGGCAAAAGCTGGTTGAAAGCAAAGGCTACACCTATCACATCATCCGAACCACAAAGGAATTTTGCGACCTGATGAACATTCAACTGAGCGGAGTATGACCCAAGACTATATTTTCATCCAACTGACCAACCGCATCGAGCGGGCAACGGGCGTAACTATCGACCAGATTCGCAGCCGCAGCAAGAAGGCGCACATCGTTGCGGCGCGGCACGCGCTGTGCTGGTACCTACGTATGTACCACGGCAATATGTTCACGCTTGAGTACATCGGCAAGTTAATCAACCGCCACCATACAAGCGTGAGCGTCGCGGTGCAAGTTGCGAGCTGGGCAATCGCCAACAAAGAGCAGCGGATAAAATTCATATTGAATTTAGATTCGCTTGTGTATATTTGCCCACAATGTGGAAGCAAGCACCATCATACACCAGCTGTACAATGACGGAGTATTCCGACAGGTGGCAAGGCAAATCGCAACAAGCGAGTATGCCGCTGACCTTGAACACGAATTGGTGTTGTACTGCTACGACAGACCCGAGCGTGTTGAACAGCTACACGCAGCTGGTGCCCTCACCTTCTACATCGTGCGCGCCGCTATCAACCTATTCCGCGGCAAGACGTCACCATTCCAGCGGAAGTATCGACACAACGAAGAACGCGTGCCTTTGGAAGATGTTGAGCAGGTGGATGAGCGTTATAGCACAGTACCTGACCACCTGTATCGCAAGGCCGAGGCAGAGATGGACAAATGGGCGGCGGCAGGGAAGTATCCATACGACAAAAACTTATTCCTGCTATGGCTCGAATTGGGAAACAAGAAGCTCATCAATCGCAACACAGGCATTCCATACCGTTCAATCTGCTACACGATTGACCTATGCAGGCAACGACTAAAACAAGCGTTACAAGATGATTACAACGATTTTATTGGCTGCTTTGACAGCCTTGGCGATGGAGAGGTATAACGTCCTGCCAACGTGGTACTACCGAATTAGCCGCTTCAAACCTTTATCCTGCCAATCCTGCCTTGCGTTTTGGGTTGGATTTGGTTTGTCACTTATTGGCCACCCGCTATACTACGCGCCATTCATTGGCTTGGCATCTGCGGCATTGGCCATCATCATCATAAAGCTAACCGAATGAACGCAATCCTAATCCACGAGGTGCTGGCCATCAAGCCGAAGCTGGAAGCATACCACGCAAGCAAGTCGCTACGACTGACCCCTGCGGAAGTGAATACCCTGCAAGCGGCGGCGGTGAGCCTTGGCATCCCGCGAACCGACTGGTGGTGCGCAACCTGCGCCATTGGCCGCCTGTCGGAATTAATAGCCCACGCCGAGCATTGTGTAAAAGAAGGGGAAGTGGTATTTAATGTAAACGGAAGCGATGCCCCTACCGAAGACAAGCCAAAGCGAAAAGAGCTACACTGAAGCAGTTCAGAAGCACAACCTGCTGATGAGCAAGTGGGAGCATCAGGGTGCGCTGCTCAGCGATATGGCCAACATATTGGACTCGCTGAACGACTGCGATGCACCCAACGCACTTCACGCGAAGGTGGCTATCTGCGAGAAGATAATCGATATAATGAATTCGATGGAGGTATGAAGAAGGTAGCCATTGGCGAGTTGAAGCCAAACCCGAACAACCCGCGCATCATCAAGGACGACAAGTTCAAGAAGCTGGTGCAGAGCATCAAGGAACTTCCCGAGATGGCAGAGGTGCGACCAATCGTAGTCAACACGGATATGGTCGTGCTGGGTGGCAATATGAGGCTCAAGGCTATGCGTGAGGCAGGATGGAAGGAAGTGCCGATTGAAGTGGTGGATTGGGATGAGGATAAGCAACGGCAGTTTATCATCAAGGACAACGTAAGCGGCGGCGAGTGGGATTGGGAGATGCTTGCAAACCAATGGGATGCCGAGGAACTAAACGAGTGGGGTCTTGACCTTCCTGACTTTGAGCAGGCGAAGGAATTGGAAGCGGAGGAGGATGACTTTGAGATGCCTGATGAAGTGCAGACCGACATCGTGCTGGGCGACTTGTTTGAGATTGGCGAGCATCGGCTGTTGTGCGGGGATAGTACGGATAGCGATGCGGTTGCACGGTTGATGAACGGGGAAAAGGCTGACATGGTATTTACAAGTCCACCTTATAATAGTGGAGGTAATAGTGGAACTGGTGGATACAGAGGCAATGATAAAAGGGAAACAAAAAAATTTTATAACAAACAAGAAATTTCAGATAATTGGACAAAAGAAGGTTATTTTAAATTTTGTATTTCTATATTAAATAATATTTCAATTATAAGTCAAGATAATACACCTGTTTTATGGAATGTAATGTATAATGCAAATAGTAGAGATGATTATGGTAAAGTTATATTTTCTGATTTAAATCCATTTACGGTTAAAGAAACAATAATTTGGGATAAAGGTGTTGGAATGAACATTTGTAGTACAGGAATTTTAAGTAGAACTTGTGAATTAATATTTTTAATGTCAAAGGGTGAAAAATACTATACAAATCAATTGAATGATACATATTGGAATACATGGAGGATAAGTAATAAGCAGGGAGAAAATATGAAATGGGGTCATGGAGCATCTTTCCCAGTTCAATTACCATCTGAGGGAATAGAAAAATTTAGTAAAATTAATAGTTTAATATACGAACCATTTACTGGCTCTGGAACTACAATGGTTGCAGCGCACCAACTCAACCGCCGTTGTTATGGCATGGAGTTAGATGTAAAGTATTGCGATGTCATTGTACAAAGGATGTTAAAGTTAGATAAAACACTAAAAATAAAAAGAAACGGCATAGATGAAACTAAAAAATGGCTTGAAAAATTAGGATAACCTGACAGTATTTCGTATCTTTATAGCATGAGCGCAAAGAACGGAAAAAATAAAGTTTGTGAGGTTTGTAAAAAAGAATATTATATCAGGGCAAACCGAGCCGAAAAATCAAAATGGTGTTCATCTGAATGTTGGAAAAATAGGAGAAAATTAAATGATTGTGAATATTGCGGAAACAAAATTACAAGTTATCATGGTAAAAAATATTGCAGTCGTGAGTGCAGCCATTCCGCAATGGTTGGTGAAAAATCCACAAGATGGAAGGATGGAAAATCACTTGAAAGGGATAGAGCAAGATTTGGTACAGAACTTAAAGAATGGCGTAAAGCAGTTTTCAAAAGGGATAACTACACTTGTCAATATTGTAATAATAAAACATATTTACACGCACATCATATTATTGAATGGGCGGTTGATGAAAGCAAAAGGTTTGATGTTGATAATGGTATTACTTTGTGTGTTGAATGCCATAGTAATGTTCACGGCAGATGGTTGGGCAAAAAAAGACCCCAAGTACTGCCAAGTCATTGTTAACAGGATGCTTAAACTTGACCCAACGCTGGAAGTCAAGAGGAACGGACAGATTTATACTACATCGTAACTTCATCGTGGCAACGCAAGTACCAGCACGCAACGGAGGAACGCTAACGCGACCTGACAAGGGCGAAACAATGAACCCGCACGGAAGGCCGCGTAAGTACGTCAGCACCCTGATTGAACACGGCTACAAGCGTTCCGAAATCAACGACACGATTCAGAATATGATGGCGATGACCGTTGACGAATTGAAGCAGGTATGGGACAATCCAAAGGCCACGATTTTGGAGAAGACCATCGCATCCGCAATGCGCAAATCAATCGAGAAGGGAACGCTTTACAGCCTTGAAACCTTGCTGTCGCGGGTGTACGGCTTACCGAAGCAGGAGGTGGAAAGCATTGTCCACATCGAACAACCACTATTTAATGACGACAATATATGACCTTACAAGAATTCACCTACCTGATTAACCTGATTGATGCCGACAACAAGCGCACGCGGGATGCGTACAGGCTTGGCATCGACTTATCTGAGTTTAGCGAAAATGCAGAGGCAGCAATTGACTGCTTGCTGAAGCACGTGTTTGATGAATTTCAGTACGAAACGCTATCTTGGTGGATGTACGAGAAGGACTTCGGACGGAAATCGGACGTCACAATGGAAGACGCGGACGGCAACGAGGTCTGTCGCACCATTGAAGAACTGCACGAATACCTGTTTGCGGACATAACGCTGTGTGAGTGACTTGGGGTGTGACTTAGGGGGTATGTTTGACTATAAATGATTTTTCAGTACACAACAGCGATAAAACGCATTCGGCAGATGACCGCTCGCAAGAAGGTCATACAAGGCGGCACCAGCGCAGGCAAGACCATCGCCATCCTTGCGGTGCTTATCAACATCGCAGCAAAGGCCAAGACCGAAATCAGCGTTGTATCCGAATCCGTGCCGCACCTGCGGCGGGGTGCGATTAAGGACTTCGCCAAGGTGATGCAGTGGACAGGACGCTGGGCACCCGAGCGGTGGAACAAGACCCTGCTGACCTACAACTTCGCCAACGGAAGCACGATTGAATTCTTCAGCGCCGACAGCGAGGGAAGGCTACGCGGTGCAAGGCGGCAGGTGCTGTACATCAACGAGGCCAACAACATCGACTTTGAATCGTACTACCAGCTGGCAATCCGCACAAGCGAAGCCATCTACATCGACTACAACCCAACGCACGAGTTCTGGGCGCACACGGAGGTGCTACGTGAGGATGACGCCGAACTACTGGTGCTGACCTTCCGCGACAACGAGGCGCTGCCTGACACCATCCGAAAAGATATCGAGATGGCGGAGGTGAAGGCCGCCACATCCACGTACTGGGCGAACTGGTGGAAGGTGTACGGTCTTGGGCAAGTCGGCAGCGTGCAGGGCGTTATCTTCAGCAACTGGGAGCAGATTGACGAAATCAACTACACCACATCCAAACTGGGTGCGCTTATCGTGACTGGGAAACAGACCGGAAGAGCGTCGTGTAGG
>OGWB01000072.1_pt1 | contig 10948 bp, 10 predicted proteins | sample 1575961 | NCBI WGS metagenome assembly OGWB01 (sample SAMN07581556, study PRJEB24739) | freshwater metagenome | place: Singapore | collected 2015-04 | reverse complement strand
GTTTCCCAGTCACGATATTCTGCTACTTCAGCTGTTAAAACATCTTTCTATACTATTATTGACACAATTAAAAATTATGGTAATGTACCGGATTTTGTATTTTACGCACCTACTCCTGGTTTTGCAGATGCAGTACAGTTATTGCAGTATAATAAACCGTTTATTCAGGAGCTAACAGTAAAATATGTTAACAAAACTTACCCTTATTTTTATTATGATAAGGATAAATGCTACCGCGATGTCGGTTATGTCGTTGATGCAGTAATGCACGACTTAACTTATTATAGTAATGAAAGTGCGAGATCAGTTGCTAGTAGTTATTACTACGCTTGTGCAAGTCAAATTCAAGGTCAAGAAAATCCAACTGTTAAAGCCTTAGAGTATGCTTATAAGATAGCTGCAAAAGTAATCGATAATAAACAATTTCCTATGCCCACTAACATTGAAGGACAAGAAGGTCCCACTTCAGATGCAATTATGTACGCTGCGAGTGTTGCAACTTATGTTATAACTAATTCTGCTTACCCATTCTACAAGCAATCTTATAATTTACTCAACCCTGGGACTAATTCTGCACAAGCTATTAAGACAGGTATTATTGCAGTATCAGGTATCGTAGATAACGGTGTAGGAGCAGTGACTCCGTCACCGTTTTTACCTCCAGTTGACGCAGATAATGCTAGAAATCTTTTACAAGATAATAAAGAATTCTTGAAAGTTGAAATGGTAAAGTATATTAATAAAAAGTATCCAAGCCTAGTGTATGAAAAACAATCATATTTTAATACGAAAAAGTTTATAAGTGACATCGATAATATAATTGATGCATTAGGAACCGATATTAATAACGGTAATTATGATAATACTGTTGCAAAAGCTGAAACTTTCTATACTGGTTACGGTCAGTACATAGATACGTTTACATATCCAAGTGGTATACAGGCCTATTCAGCTATTCAAACTTCTTTATATACTATTTCTGAGACTATACGTCAGAATGGTACCACTCAACTCTCTTATACATACAGTATTTTACCTGGCTACGCTCAAGCCAGTGCATTAATAAACCTTAACAAGGCATTTATTCAAAGACTTACCGTAGATTATGTAGATAGGACATTTACAGGATTAGGAAAAACGTTTTCTTATGACAGAGATAAATGTTATCGTGATGTAGGATTTATACTTGATGCAGTCATCACCGATCTAGCAGTTGGAAATAATGATGCTACCCTTTATGCTGCTGCAAGCTATTACAATGGAACGCAGAGTTTAATTGTCGGACAAGAGACACAAACTGCAGCTGCTATAGATTACATTTTTAATGTTGTTTCTGCAGTGATAGACAATGTAAGATATTCTGGAACATCAATAATACCAGATGAAAAAGACGAGTTTTCTAATAATTTACCTTATCTATCTCAGATCGCCAAACAAGTTATAAGTAATCAGCCGGTTAGCAGTAGATACGACGCTGCAACTCTATTATCGCTTAATAAAGCATTTATCCAAAAAGAGGTTATTCAGTATGTAAATAGAGTATATCCTTCTTTCGTTTACAACAGAGACAAATGTGAACGTGATATAGGATACATAATAGATGCGGTAATATACGACGTAACTAACGGTGCTACATTAAGTGCGATACAAGCGGGTAGTTATTATTATAATGGTGTAATTAGTCTAATACCTAACCAAGAAATAGAAACTGCTATGGCAGTAGATTACGCCAGGTATTTAGCTCTGCAAATTATTAAAAACGAACCGGTACGCACTATCGGAGCTGGAACGGGTATACGCGTTGACGGCGAGCTAGCATTAGGATTTTTAAGAAGCTTTGTTACAGATTCCTTTACTCAATATAATCAAGGTGGTAAAGGAATTCATATTATTAATTGCGGTTATGCGCAGTTAGTAAGCACGTTTACTATTTGTACAACGGAAGGTGTAATGACAGAAACAGGTGGTCAATGTAGTATAAGCACATCAAACTGTTCATTTGGTCTGTCAGGCTTAGTCGCTGTAGGTAAATCTAAGTTTCCTGTTCTTACCGGATACCAAGTTGAAACGACTCCTCTTGCAGAAAACTTTTTAATTGTTAGAGGTGTTACACCTAAACCTCTTTCCGCGTTTATCGATGCAATACAACGTGGTAATGAGTTAGAAGGTATTCCAATTGAATCGCCTTATAACGGGTTGCTTGCTAGAGTTAAAGGTGACCCTGCTAGTGAAATAAGCCTTGAGCTAAACCCCGATGGCTTAACCAAATATCATGGAATAAGAGCGGTAAGTGCTTTACCAGTTAATGAATATGGACCTTATGCATATAGATTAACACTAGAATCTAACACTACAGCCCCGTTAACAGCCTCTTCTATGGAGCCTAAGTATGTAGAGTTATTCTTAAGAAGTCAAATTGCTTCAAGCTCACATGCTTTTGAATATATAGGCACTGGTGTTGAGCTAGAATTAGCTGTACCTGCTCTAGGAGGGCGCCCTGTTAATACCAACGAGGCAGTTTTTGCAGATAATGGTATTGTTTATTATTCAAGTACCAATGAAAGAGGTGACTTTAAAGTAGGAAATGGATTTACTATAGTTCAAGAGAAAGGATCTATTGAAGGATTGGCATTTAACAAGTCAATTTTAGCGCTTGTTACGCCTTTAATCCTTAGTCTTTCGTGATGAAAGATGAATAAATAGTATAAATAATAATATGGCCAATATACCTTTAAATTTCTTTAAAAGAATGGCGTTTTCGTTAACAACTACTACGAGCGCGGTATATATAACTCCTTTTGATAGAGCAGGTATTGTATTGGCTATGTATGCCACCAATTTAACAAATAACGATGTCACGGTTAGCGTAAGTTTTTCTGGTACCGGGGCCCTATTTGTGCCGAAATTACCTCAGGTATTTTATGCAAAGGATATTTTAATTGCAGGTAATGACACCACAAACCTAACACCGTCTAAAATAGTTTTAAATCAGTACGATGCATTAATTGTTTCTTGCTCTCAAAATAATTCAATTATTTTAAATACTTCTATTCTAGAAACTCTTAATACAGTAGCATAATAGCTATGTTTGAAATTTCTCCCATTACAATTTCCGGAAAGGTAAAGTTACGTTCACCTACTCAGTCAGAATCGTTATCTTCAAGATATATTTTTAACAACATACCTAACACTGAACCCAATTTAGGTGTTCCTAAAATTATTGGCTCAAGCCCAGACCCTTTCGGTATTAGATATTGTTTACTCTCTAATAATAGTTATACAGATTTAACGACAAACCGACCAATTACTGCATGGAGGGCGTGGTCGAATAATTCACCAACAATAGCTGCATGGAGTATTCAAAAGTCTATAGCGTTAGGCGATACGGCTACTCCTATAAGAAATAATAGTTTAGTTTATAGTAATCATCCTTATGGAACTAATAGATATAATAGCGAAAGCTTTAGAGATAACACTTTTAATATCTATTCATTAAGCGGAATTTATCTTTTTGATGCAACTACTATCGGTGACCCTGCAAGCGCCACATCTTTTATAGTAACTAATGACGGTTTTGTGGGTATTAATACTGACGCTCCTATAGAAAGATTTACGATTAATGCAAATACTTCTGCCAATGGTCAGTTTGTTATTACCGGAAGAACGTTTTTAGGTGACAGTAAGTTTGACGGAGTTACTGCAAGAGGGAGAATTGCATTTAGTGATGGTGATAAAAGCTTTGGATTGGTTTTTGGTGACGGTAATATTGTTGCACAAAACGTTATATATGATACTAATTTATACAGACAATCTATAAGCTCATTAAGGACTGACAGTCAATTTACTAGTACAACATTAAGTGCGGTTGGGTTAGGATCGCTAGGTAATCTATCTTTAACTAATGCTAATGTCTCACTGCTTCCTACTGCAACAGCATCTGGTTATTTCTTAACAATTAACATAAATGGTACTAATAGAGCCATTAGATTATGGGATTATTAATTTATGCCAATCAATTACATTAACGTACCGCATGTCTTCTTAGATCAAGTTGAATTCTTAGGACCGACTATTGTTCCTGGCGGTGTTACTTCTCCTAAACTTGAATCTACTTATGAAACGGTAAATGCGCTTAGTGCGGTTTGGATGACAGGAGGAGCTGCACTAACCTTAACAGAAATTGCTGCAGCAAGCGCAAATTGGAACGCTACATTTACAACTGTTTCCGCTTTTAGCGCATATTGGACTAATAACTCCAATATTGTAGTAGATAGAAACGCTTATTGGGACTCCGTATATACATCTGTAAATACTTTAAGTTCAGGGTGGGAATACGCGTTAAATACTATCAATGGCAACGCAGCTAATTGGGACTATGCGTATTATGTATTAGCTGCTAAAGAGTTAATATGGGACTCATGTAATAGCATTGTTAATACCTACAGTGCATCGTGGAATGCAAATTCTCCCGGTAACTTTCAAACTTGGGATAATGTTGCCTCTTCTGTGGCAAGCAATAGTGCAAATTGGAGCGGGCAAGTAAACTTAAACTTTGTATCAGATTCTATTTATACACTTTCTTCCAACGATACCTTTAAATTAGTAACTATTAACAGTCCAATTAGTAGCTTTGTAATCGTACCTGATGATGGTTTATATAATTTTAATGATGGTACACAGATTAATATTACTAGACTAGGGGTAGGCACAACAACTATTTCAGGCGCCCCCGGTGTAGTCGTTAGAAGCGCTGATAATCGTATAAATTTAAGAACTGTAAACTCTACAGCTACATTAGTAAAATTAAGCGCAAATGATTGGCTGTTGTTTGGTGATATTTTGTGAACCTATTATTTACTGCCGGTTCAATCTTTATTGACCGACCTGTTCTTTTTTTAGAATTACAAGGAGACCAAATTGGGGGTATTAAACTTAAAAATACGCCTGGATTTCCGCTTTCCGCACTCCCCGTAGGGTTGAGATTTCCTAGCTCTGGTACCGCTACGAATTCTTACGGAACAAGATCGTTCTTTTGGCGCTTTAGTAATTTTGGCCCAGGTCTTTCTACATTAAATATACAAAATTTTAACGCGAGTTTACCATGGAATATTCCGCCCGATGTGCGCTTTTACGTAAATAACACACTAGCAGCTAACACTTTTTACACCAATACATCTCCATTATATGTAAGCGCGTTTCCATTAACTGGATGGGTATCTACTAACCCCGCGTATGACCCCCCACCTGAGTTTGAGACATCTTTTTTCTTATCTGATTATTTAACGTTAAACAATAGTGTCTCGGCAGCTGCAAGTTTACTTTTAAATAGTAGTCTTTTTAATCAACAATCATTAAGGTCATATACAATTACAACAACCGGATTAAATGTGTTTAATACAGTTAAATCTGTTAATTTAACAAACAATACTATAAATTTTATAAATTTAACTCAATTTAGAAGCCTTACTAGTATATCAACTAGTAATTCTTTAAATTTTCTTTCAAGTTTAAATCTACTTGCAAATACGGAATTAAGTACTTTTTCTTTTAACTCTACACCTAACTTAATTGACCTAGATCTTTCTAATAATAAAAAACTTGAAGTTTTTCAACTGTTAGCTTCTAAAATTAATTTAAATTCTGTTCTTTCTGCAACCAGCGCATTACTTATATTAGACTTTAGATTAAACACTATTGATCCTTCTCTTAATACAAATTTAAATTTTTCCTCTGAGCCACGGCTTAATATTTGCAATCTTTTTGATCTTACTGGATATAACTCATTTAATTTTACAGATATGCCTTTTTTAAATACTTTGACTCTTCAAAGAATTAAACGTACAGACTCGACCAATGCTATTTATAACTTTAATAATTTACCTTCCTTAAGAAGTGTTAATATTACAAATATGCCAGAGCTTTCTAGTAGCAATATAGATACATTGTTTAATATTTTATGCAGTAGCACCAATTTAGGTGCTCCTTCTGGTAGTTCGTTTAATTATACATATTTAGATTATCCCACAATGTCAGGTAGATCTGCAAACAGTACTCCTTCATTTTATAGTTTGCTAAAAAGAGGCTATGCAAATATATCTCCGGTACAAATCGACCCTGTACAGCCTATTCAACTTGCGCCACCGGGGTATATACCTAGTACTGTAGAATCTATGACTGTTATAAATCCGGTTAGCGCTACTACAATTAATGGAATTTTAAGTACCACAAGACAAATACCTCATTTAACCCTTTCTGGTACATATTTCAAAACATCCGATAGATTTAACAATAGAGATGTCTTTAAAAACAGTAATGAATACTATATGTTATATAATTCTTCTTTAAATTCTTGGACTATAGTAGGACCTTCAAGTTCTAGTAATTTTATATGGCTATCTTCTTTCCTTGGGTGAGGTTGTTGAAAAATTAGCTATTCTTCATATTCGCACTTGGATGCTCGAGGATGCTATTCAAGTTGCTAAAACTGATAGTGAAGTTGCAGAATTAAAAAGAAAAATAGATATTTGTTTTAAGGTAAAACGTCCTAAGTACGTAATGGCTATCAATGCTTTGGTAGATAATGCAATTAGAACAGGAAAATCATTAAGAGAGGATTCTGTCAAATTATACAAGGGAGTGAATAATGTCTAGGATAGTATTTTTTAATCACTATCATCGTGGAGATATGCATACTCAAAAAGAATTTATTAAGCAGGTAATGAGAGAATTGCCTGAGATAAAATTTGAATATATGCATTATAATCCAAGAAAATTAACTGATGAATTTAAAATAAATCATGTCGGTGCTCCCTCGCAATTAAATCACAAACAAAAGTTTTATGAACTAAAAGATACCTTATTCATTAACACTTGGGTAGGATGTGATTGGGATATTTTTTGCAAACACGGTGGTATTAATATGCACACTATCTATGACGGGTGGGGTATTATTTTTGAAAAGATTAATCAAGTATTCGACTCGAATCTAAAACTCAATCAATCGAAAGAAAGTTATTTGCCAAGAATAAATTTTGATTTCATTAACAAAGATGGAATAGACTATTATATAGAAAATAATGACCCAGAGGGCAGAATTTTAATTTGTAATAACAAACCTAATTCTGATCAATCCTTTGCTGACAATATGCAAGAGTACATTGTAGCACTTGCAGAAGAAAACTCAAACGTACATTTTATATGTACGGACACATTAGACGTGGAACTAGATAATGTTGCTTATACCAAAGATATCATTGGGGATGTAGGTGAAACTGATTTATTGGAAGTATCCTATCTTAGTAGATTTTGCGATGTTATAATTGGAAAAAATTCTGGCCCATATGTGTTTTGTGAAACATATGATAACTATATGGATGAGAATAAGACCTTTATTTCATTTAATACTAAAAACCCAGCATATGACACCATAGTTGAAACTATGTCTAATGGATTAGATATAAAATGTAAATATACTGCAGTACCTATTATAAACAACAAAAAATTAACAGATCAAGATAAAATTAATATCTTGAGTGCCATAGTAAATATTTGAGATAACTATGAAAGCTGCCATAATATTATTGACTAAAGGTTATCAGCATCCTCAGTTTTATGAAACTTTGATTAGGCGTAATGCGCATATCTATGAAAATTTCAATAGAAGGATGAAACAGGAATATCCTCTATTAATTTTCCATGAAGGGAATATTACAGAGGAACATAAACAATTTATTCTGAGTTATGAAAAAAATGCTATAGTAAAATTTATAGATATAGGGTTGGATTTTAAATGGCCTATGTCTATAACTATGAATGAAGTGAAGGATCATAGATTTCATTTGGGTTACAGATTAATGTGTCGTTTTCATTCTGCAAACATTTGGAAATACGTTAAGGACTATGATTATATTATTCGTATAGATGAAGACGCTATGATCGGTGAATTAAATTATGATATCTTTGAATATATGAAAGAACATAATTTAGATTATATGCCTTCTAGATATACTCATGAATATCATGATCTATCCAACGAAACATTACCTCAAGTAGCAGAAAAACTACTTGTAGGTAAATGGAAAGCAGAAGATTATAATCAAACTACTCTTTGGGTGCCTTATACTAACTTATATGCCGGAAGAGTAGGATTCTTTTTGCGGGAAGATGTACAACATTTTTTAAATGAACTAATTAATGATAAGGGATTTTTAATAAATCGCTGGGGAGATCATATTGTTCACGGTATTTGTCTTAAGGCTTTTAGTGATCCCACTAAAATAAAAGTCATACACGACTTTGCGTATTTTCATGGATCACATCATAGTTTAACTATTAACGGTAGGGCAGTGGAAGGTATAATGTCTGAACACGAGGCTAGGGTATTCAATTGTGTTCCATCGGGTAAGGCAGAAATGCACTATATAGCAGCGGAGAAGGTATGAAAAAATTAAAATTAGCTTTTACAGATACTCATGATCATTTGGCTAGCTTTTTTCATTATGTATTAAGTAGTAGATATGACATAGAATTTGATAACGACACCCCAGATTTCTTAATTTTTGGTGACGATCGACTAGCCCCTGATCAATTTAATCGAAAATTTACAAAAGATAGATGTATTAAAATTTTTTACACAGGAGAAAATTGTCGACCTGAAAATTTTGATTGTCATTATGCCATTTCGTTTGATCATAATTTTGAACCATGGCATTATCGCTTGCCATTGTTTGTTATTTATATGTGGTCTTGGCAATACATTCATAAAATGAAATATCAAATGGATTATATTTTTAACCCCGAATACAAAGAAAAAGATTCATTCTGTTCATTTGTTGTATCGAATCCAAATTGTAAAGAACGAAATGAATTCTTCAAATTACTAAACAATTATAAAAAAGTAGATAGTGGTGGAAAGCTTTTTAATAATATTGATAAAAGTATAGAAGGCGAACAAGGAAAAATAGACTTTCTTTCGACTAGAAAATTTAATATTTGTTTTGAGCCCTATAGTCATCCTGGTTATGTTACAGAAAAAATTCTCCATGCTTTTTATGCTGGCACTGTTCCCATATATTGGGGAAGTGATACTATAGCTTCAGATTTCAACCCCGAAGCATTTATAAATGTGCATGATTTTAGATCATTTGATGATGCTATAGAACATATCAAAGAAGTAGATAATGATGAGGAATTATATCATTCGTATGTTACTGCTCCTAAATTTATAAATAATCTCCCTCCTTCTTATTTAATTTTAGATAATTTCTTAAATTGGTTCGATGCCGTAGTATATAATAGGATTTTAAACAGATGAAAATACAAACATTTATATTTAATTGGAAAGGTCAATATGACAAAACCAAGGAAAAAATAAAGCAATTGAAAAAAATTAAAGTAGCTCCTGTTGTTATTAATAGCGATGATAATTATACTAAAGAAAAGGACTGGCACCATATAGGTGAGGAAAGTTATTTCACCGCACAGTTCTTAAAAGCTTTAGAACTATTTGATGGAGACGTATTATTTCACATACAAGCAGATGCATCCTATGATAATTGGAAACAACTTTATACTGATGCAGAAAATAATTTTAAAGAATTTAACTGGGGCGTATATGCACCTAATGTAGATTATACTTGGTATGACTCAAACAGAACTGATCTTGCAGCATTTGAAATTCCAAATTCAAGTTTAAAAATGGTAGCCAATACAGATTGTACTTGTTGGTTTATTCATAAAGATATTATCAATGCTGCTAAGGAAAAAGGTGTTGATTTCTCGCCTTACAAGATGGGTTGGAGTTTTGATATTGTTTATCCTGCATTATCATTTCTGATGAAGCGACCTGTTCTAAGAGACTATTCTCACACTATACAACATCCTGCAGGTACCAATTATAATAAGGAACAGGCAGAACGAGAAATGCAGTCATTATATATGTCCCTGCCTTCTGATATACAAGAAGCATTTGGTTACATAAAAACAGATAAAACTAAACTCTATAAGTATTACATGTGATATGTTTAATGCTTCTAATATTGATACCTTGTTAAAAACTAATCAAGCTATAAATTCTTTATTCAAGGAAAAAGAATCTTTTTCTGTAGTTAGAATAGGAAATACCGAAGGATATGTACTGCAGTGTTTGGATAAAGGGCAAATGCCTGTAGACCAGTTCAAAGCATTTTTATTTTATACAGCAGGTGTTTTCCCAGTAGATTATGAATACCTAAGTAGTATCTACGCTCCCTATAATTTTAAGGCTATGAATAATGCTGATCTATTAGGATTTATAGATATATCAGGTGAGATTAGAAAGGACGAGAGTTTTGTATCCAAGTTTAACAATGATAAGTTTTTCTTCGAGGATATCTATGCATTGGATCCAGCCTTTTTAAAATCCAATACCTTTTTAAACGTATCAACAAATGAGCCATGGACACTAAATCTTAAGGGTAAAAAGGTACTTATTATCTCTGCATTTGAGCAAACCATTAAAGAACAATGGAAAATAAAAGAGAAAATCTGGGGCAATGATGTGGATAGATTGCTTCCATTTGATCTCGTTGGTATAGTTAAATCTCCATTTAATCCTATGATAGATAATAAACAATATCTGTTAAACGATTTATATTCCAATGTTACTTGTTGGCACGACTGTCTAAGTACTATGACATATATGATGGATAATTATGATTATGACGTCGCATTAATTAGTGCAGCAGCGTATTCGCCAATATTGGCTAACTACGCTAAATCTAAAAATAAAATTGGTATAACTGTCTGTGGGGTTTTACAACTATTTTTTGGTATTAAAGGTCCCCGATGGGAGTCAGGATCTTTATCTGAATGGAGTTCTATGTTTAACGAATATTGGAAATATCCATTTGAAGAAGATTTACCCAGCCATAGGCATATTTTTGAAGGCCTCGTATCGTGACTGGGAAAC
>OGWB01000071.1_pt1 | contig 10999 bp, 13 predicted proteins | sample 1575961 | NCBI WGS metagenome assembly OGWB01 (sample SAMN07581556, study PRJEB24739) | freshwater metagenome | place: Singapore | collected 2015-04 | reverse complement strand
GTTTCCCAGTCACGATACCCCGATCTATGCGGGGTCGATTGGGGTGTTGCCTTATGTTGAGGGCGGCGGTAGTGCCACCTGGACGTTGACGCTTGAATACTCAACTGACAATTCAACCTGGAATACGCTAGAAAACATTGGAACCGTAACGGTTACCGATAACCGGTGGTTGTGGTACGACATTGATCCAGGGCAAAGTGTGCAGTATTATCGCATTCGAGCTTCGGGAGGTACTACGTTAGCTTTACGCGAATGGTATGTGGGCAATAACAGCCGTGAAATTACCATGTCGCGCCTCAACCGGGACGATTACACCAATCTGCCCAACAAAAACTTTACAGCCAATCAGCCGTATCAGTTTTGGTTTAACCGAACAATTCCGCAGCCTGAAATTTATTTGTGGCCTGTGCCTTCTGATCCTTTTGTACAAATGACTATTTGGTACTCCAAACAGATCATGGACGTGGGCGATTTGACTGATGAGTTGCAGATTCCGCAGCGTTGGTACATGGCCATTTTAGCCATGCTGGCGCATCAATTGGCTCAAGAATTGCCTCAGGTTGATCTGGATCGCATTCAGTATTTAGAGGGACAGGCTGAAAAATACATGAATCAAGCCGAACAGGAAGAGCGGGATCGCTCGCCTATTTATTTTTCAATAAATACTTCTGTGTATACAGCATAATGCCGCGTTTTTTAAACACACGGGGTTTGTCCAGCTTGGCGATTGCCGTGTGTGATCGTTGCAAGATGAAACGCGCCTATGTATCTTTGCAGCCGGACATTAATTTCCCAGGTCTTAGGGTTTGTGATCGTGGGTGTGCAGACAAAAAAGATCCATATCGTTTGCCTGCTCGCCAGACTGAACGGATTAATTTGCGGTTTCCGCGCCCTGATGTCTCGGTAGCGCTTGATCCCAACAATCTGCTCACCAACGGATTAAATCAAACTATTTTGTCAACTGAGGGTAATACGCAAACACCCGAGAATAACGGCAACCTTGACGGAATTGCATTGTAATGGCCAATCAAACCATCACACAATTAAACGCTGCTGGAGCAATTACAGGATCGGAGCTTGTGCCGATTGTGCAGAATGGCCAAACGGTTCGCACGACCACCGGCGCGATTGCGGCTTCGCCTTCGTTAACGCAAACTTTTTTGACCGTCAACAATGAGCCTACGCTCAACAATTCAAGGTATCTGACCTCCACCGGATCGGGAATTGGCATTACCGATAACGGGGCGCAATCCACTTTAGCATTGAGCTTGTCTACTCCGCTGCAGACGCTTGATACTTCTGGGGCTGGGATACTTGCCAAGACCGGCAGCAACACGGTTACCAATCGTTCGATTGCGGTTGGCGGCGGTTTAGCGGTGAGTAATGCCAGCGGAGCGGCCGGCAACCCAACGATCAACCTGGATGGCGTGGTTTTGGCGTTGCAAAATTCTTCGGGTACTTTTTTGCTTGGTCGTACCGCTGGAGGCGGTATAGCCACTCTTCAATTGTTGGGCACTGCGGGAGAAATTGATGTCGCAGATGGTACAGGGCCTTCGAACCCGACGATCGGTTTGGCCGATAACCCCGTCTTACCGGGCACAGAAGGAGTGGTGGTTCCTTCAGGAACAACGGGCCAACGCGCAGGCTCGCCAACCAACGGAGAGATTCGCTACAACACTTCAAACAACATTCTTGAAGCCTACACCAACAATATTTGGGGGGTCATCCCAACAAGCACAGCTTCGGTAACTTCGATTTCACAGGGTTCAGGAATAACGCTTACACCCAATCCGATTGTAGCTACCGGAACGGTGGCGGTTTCAACCAACGGTATTACCGATGCATTATTTAGACAGTCGGCTGGGTTGTCAGTGGTTGGCAGATCGGCCAATACTACTGGAAATGTTGCTGATGTTGTAGCGGGAACCGATAATCAAGTCTTGCGCCGCTCAGGCACTGCCATAGGTTTTGGCGCAGTGAATCTTGCATCTTCGAATGCAGTGACAGGCGATTTGCCTTACGCAAACCTTACGCAAGGCTCTGCTTTGTCGGTGCTTGGAGTAACAGGAAACGCTACCGCAGACGTAGCAAGTATTGCTGCAGGGACAGACCACCAGGTGTTGCGTCGATCTGGTACGGCTTTAGATTTTGGCGCGGTGAATCTTGCACAATCCGCTGCCATTACTGGAACTCTTCCTGTTGGAAACGGGGGCACAGGTCTTTCAACTTATACACTAGGTGATACAGTTTATTATTCTGCAGGAACATCGTTAACTAAACTTGGTATTGGCAATTCAACTTATATTATGACTTCTTCTGGAACTGCTCCTCAATGGACAGATCCAGCAACAATCACCGTTGGTTCGGCAACGGCCGCTACTACAGCCACTAATATTGCTGGCGGCGCGGCTGGATCAGTGCCATATCAAACCGGCGCAGGAGCAACGAGCCTTTTAGCGCTCGGCACGCAGGGTTATGTATTAAGAGCCGGAGCCGCTGCGCCCGAATGGGCGGCGGTTGACGGCGGGGTCTTCACTTGAGGTAGATCATGTTCTACACCTATGCTCACTATAAACCAAACAATTCAATATTTTATATTGGAAAGGGTCGTGGTCGGCGTGCATGGGGAAAGGATAATCGAAACAATCATTGGCTTAATATTGTCGCTAAGTACGGAGATCCAAAAGTTCAAATTTTGGCTGAATGGCAAACTGAAGAAGAGGCATTAGAGCATGAAAAGTTGTTGGTTATGTGCTTCCGAGATATGGGTTGCGCTATTGTCAACATGACAGACGGCGGCGAAGGGGTTAGTGGATACAAACATACTCCGGAATCAACGCAAAAACGACTAGAGTCAATGAGGGGTCACATCGTATCTGACGCAACTAAAGCAAAAATGAGAGAGGCTCATTTAGGTGAAAACAATCACTTTTTTGGACAATCTCATTCAGAAGAAAGCAAAGCTAAAATTTCAAAAAAAAAGCAAGGTTGCATAGGGCCTTGGGCAGGAAAATTAAGAAGCGAAGAGACAAGGCGGAAAATATCTATTGCTTTGTCCGGAAGGCCGGGGCGCAAACATACCGAAGAATCTCGACGTAAGCTTTCCATGTCTCACCTAGGAAAGAAACAAGCTTCTCCGAGCGAAGAGACTCGTAAGAAGTTATCCGAATCAGTTAAGGCGTCTTGGATTGCAAGGCGTCAGAAAGCAGAAAAAGGAGTTTGATATGTCCGCCGTTGGATTCACGCCTATACAGCTCTACCGCAGCACAACCGCCTCAGCGGTACCTACATCTGGGAATCTTGCCGATGGTGAGTTGGCGATCAATACAAACGATGGGAAGATGTATTACAAAGACAGCGGCGGAACAGTACAGCTTATGGCTTCAAAGGCCGGAGCCTCAGGCGACGTGGTAGGCCCAGCAAGTGCTACAGACAATGCAGTAGTCAGGTTTGACGGCACGACAGGTAAGTTAGTGCAAAACAGCGTAGTGACCATCGCTGACTCCACGGGGGATGTGGCCGGTGTTGGAGCGCTTACGATGGGTGGAAACCTGACGCTCTCCGGAGGAACCGCCAACGGCGTCCTATACCTCAACGGGTCCAAGGTGGCGACGAGTGGGAGTGCGCTAACGTTTGATGGGAGCACTTTGATTGATACCGCTGCGGACGGTACAAATAACTTCAAAGCCAAATCCACAACTGGGGTAATGCGCTTATCTGGGTATATCTCCGCATTTTCAGGAGCAGCCCTTGAATCTGTGAATGCCGCAGAAAGCGCGTATGCCCCGCTTACAACAGTAGGAAGCTACTTTGCTTGGAATACTGGCTCCGAACAAATGCGCCTCACCAGCACAGGGCTGGGGATTGGGACGAGTTCGCCGGGAGCAAAGTTGGATGTCACAAGCGGGCTTGATGCTACATACAACGCTAACGTACTCATCAATTCTTCTGTAAATTCTGCAAAAATTGCGTTTAACCCAAATGGCGTTATATCATCAGGTATTGGCGTAGATGCTACCGGCATACGGTTTTACGCAAGCGGAGCAAATACGGTCAGGGCAACGATTGATTATTCCGGCAACCTCGGCCTCGGGGGTTCCGCCGCAAGAGCTACTACTGCTGGATCGGCAATATTCAACATCTTCAACGGAACAGCACCGGTCGGTACTCTTACCAACGGCATTTCGCTTTATTCGTCTAGTGGTGAGGCTTACGTCATGGACGCAGCCGGTAACGCAACACTTTTCTCTCCGCACGATACCAAAACCAACGAATGGATTTTCCATTCCAAGCATACGCCTAGCGGCAAAGTGCTACGGATTGACGTAGAGCGTTTACTTAAGTTTGTTAACGACCATTTTGGTCTTGATGCTGTGCAAGAATTTATTGAACCATAAAGGAACCCAACCATGATCAGCTACCAATGGGCAATCTCCGCACTAAACTGCATCCCACAAACCCCGGAAGGTGCAAACTATGTAATCACAGCACATTGGCAATGCACAGGCACTGATGGCACTTACACAGGTCAGGTCTACAGCACTTGCTCATTCCCTGTGGTGAGCAAGACGGACTTCATCTTCTATGAAGACCTCACACTAAATGACGTTCTTGGTTGGATTTGGGCCAACGGTGTAGACAAAGACGCCACTGAGGCGGCAGTGGCTCAACAAATCCAAGACCAAATCACACCGCCAATCACAACTCCCCCCTTACCCTGGAGTCAAAATGCAGCTTGAAGTCACTCTTGAAGAAGCCGTTGCCATCGTCAATTTGCTCGGCTCACTTCCCACATCCCAAGGTGCGCATCCACTTTGGTTGAAACTCAAGGCGCAAGTCGAACCTGAGGTGCAAAAAAATGGAAATGGAAGTCAAACAAGCGCAACTTGAGGGCGACCTGAAGGCCCATGAGCGCGAGTGCGCCATGCGTTACCAAGGCATTGAAAAAGCCTTTGCAGCGAGCGAGAAGCGCATACAGCGGATTGAGTACCTTGTGTATGCCACGATCATCGCTGTCCTCTTCGGCCCAGGCGCGGCTGCAACTTTTTTCAAGAAACTCATCGGACTCTGAAATGACACCTGGAGATTTTATATGCAGGCTGCCTGTACAGAAGAAGAGTTTATTGAGATCTGGCGCGAGCTAGGTTCGCCGACTTTAGTTGCGGAACGGCTGGGTATCAGTATACGAAACGTATACACTCGACGCAACGATATTCAAAGTCGTCTTAAAATAGAACTTCCCACTGACGATTTAAGAACAAGACCAAGTATCGTCATTCCACCGGATCACAAGCGGGTCGAGGCTACGATCACAGGCACGGTGGTCATTTTCAGCGACGCACACTTCTACCCAGGTTACGACGGCGTGGGTTATCAAGCACTCCTTGAAGTCATCAAAGCGGTGAAGCCGAAGCTCATTATTGCCAACGGTGACATCCTCGATGCTGCAACAATGAGTTCGTTTTCTCCGATGGGTTGGTTCAAGCCACCAACTTTGAAACAGGAACTCGACGCAGTACAAGCTGCCATGTCCGGCATTCAAAAAGCAGCGCGTGGTGCATACCTGCATCGAACCATTGGCAACCATGACATCAGGTTTGAAAAACGCCTCGCAGCGTCTGTGCCAGAAATCCGCGATGTATACGGCATGAGCCTGAAGGATCATCTACCGCATTGGAAAGAGTCTTGGTCGGTGTTTATCAATAAGAATACTGTGGTAAAGCATCGGTATCACAGCGGGATACACTCGACGTATAACAACGTGCTGCGATCTGGCATCAACATGGTTTGCGGACACACGCATCAATTAGAGGTCAAGCCATTCGGGGATTATCGAGGCCGTCGGTATGGAGTCGCCACAGGAATGCTGGCCGATCCAAAATCCGATGCTTTCCACTATCTTGAAGACGCACCAACAACTTGGTGCCAAGGTTTTGCTGTTCTCTCGTTCGACAGCGAAGGTCGCCTAGCTCCGCCAGAGCTATGCGAGGTGATTGAAGGACGGGCATTTTTTCGTGGCCAGATTGTAAAGGAGTGATCATGGACGATGTATTTGTGACCGTGGATCTGACCGAAACCGAGTATGACGCTCTCGTCGAGTGGCTGGGCGAAGAGCACATCAATAGTGGTTTGGGCAAGTTGTATGATCGTTTGATTGAGTTGGCTGAAGCCAGGGATGGAGAAGAGTAGTAGGCTCATGCGGGGGGTTATCCCCCCGCTTTGGAGGTATTATGTACACCTTAGGCGCACGGTCCCGCGAGCGGCTTCAAGGCTTGCACCCGGATCTTGTCAAAGTTGTGGAGCGTGCGATACAGATCACGCCTATTGATTTCACCGTGTTGGAAGGTCTGCGCACCAAAGCGCGACAAGAGCAGTTGTTCAAAGCCGGGGCAAGCTGGACCATGAACAGTCGTCACCTGACAGGTCATGCAGTGGACCTTGGTGCGTGGTTAGATAACCAAGTGGACTGGTCGTGGCCGTTGTACGATAAAATTGCGCAGGCGATGAAACAGGCCGCAGACGAACTTGATGTGTCCATCATCTGGGGCGGCGACTGGAAAGTTCGTGACGGTCCGCATTTTGAACTCAACAGGAAAATATACCCATGAATCCGTTAGTGCTTGGAACCCTTTTTGACTTCGGAAAAACCCTGATTGACCGCTTCCTCCCGGACCCGGAAAAGCGTCGGGAGGCTGAAGCAGAATTCTTGCGCCTCGCTGCGGAGGGCGAACTTCGGCAAGTCATGGCCCAACTGGAGATCAACGCCCGTGAAGCGGCGCATCCTTCGGTGTGGGTGGCAGGCTGGAGACCTTTCTTTGGCTGGGTAGGCGGTGCGGCCTTTGCCTACGTTGGGGTAGTAAAACCGCTGCTCACATGGTACGCTTCCGTTAAAGGATGGCCCGTGCCTCCCGACATCGACACCGATTTTCTCTGGATCGTAGTATCCGGTCTGCTTGGAATCGGTGGGCTAAGAACTTTTGAGAAGACCAAAGGCGTGACGAGATAACATGGCGCTAAAAAAACTTCTGTTGAAGTCTGGGGTAAATAAAGAAAATACACGCTATACCAACGAGAACGGTTGGTATCTTTCGGACAAAGTGCGCTTTCGTCAAGGAACGCCGGAAAAGATCGGTGGCTGGTCGCGTATCTCTGCCAATACTTTTCTCGGCATCTGCCGATCCCTCTGGAACTGGGTAACCCTAGGCTTCGAAAACCTTCTTGCCCTGGGAACTAGCCTCAAGGTCTACATTGAGCGGGGTGGTGCATATAACGACATAACCCCTATCCGGCAGCGAAACTACACGGCAGCCCTGTCGAATCCGTTTGACACCACGACAGGTTCTGCTGCGGTCACCGTCAACGACACCGCGCACGGTGCGCAAGCCGGAGATCTGGTGTATTTCTCCGGGGCGTCAGCCGTCGGGGGTGTGCCTGCGGCAGAGCTGAATACCCGACATGTCATCACATCTGTTACGAACGCCAACGCCTATGTGATCACAGTCACAACTGCGGCAACGTCAACGGTGTCTGGTGGCGGCGGTACCGTCGCTGCTGAGTATTACATCAATACCTATCTTCTCGGAACCGACCCGTTTGCTACCACCAGCGGCTCTCCAATAGTTGTTGTCACCGCAAACACGCACGGGGCTATCAACGGAGATTTCGTAACTTTTAGTGGTGCTACTGCTGTAGCAGGCTTGACGCTCAACGGCGAGTTCCAACTTACTTACCTTACATCAAACACATACTCTATCACCGCTTCAAGCAATGCAAGCAGTACAACTACGGGAGGTGGCTCGGCAGTCTTGGCTTCCTACCAGCTTAACATCGGACCTGCTATCCAAGGACCACTCACTGGTTGGGGTGGGGGGTTTTGGGGTAGTGGTGTTTGGGGTGTAGGTGGCATTTCCGCCGAATCGTTGCGCTTGTGGTCACTCCAGAACTTTGGTGAAGATCTTGTTTTTGGGCCTCGTGGTGGGGGTTTGTACTATTGGGATGCTACGGGAGGTTTTACTGCCCGTGGTGTTAACGTAGTAACAATGATTGGCGCATCAGACGTACCAACAAAACAAAATCTTATTTTTGTCTCTGACATCTACCGCTTCGTTTTTTGCATGGGGGCCAATGATGTCGGCTCAGGCAACTTAAGCCCCATGCTTATCCGTTGGTCCGATCAGGAGTCTGTCGTCAACTGGACACCGTCTGCAACAACCCAGGCAGGCTCTCTGCCCCTATCTCACGGTTCCGAGATCATTACCGCGCAGCAGACACGACAAGAAATTCTTGTATGGACAGACACCGCGCTGTATTCCCTTCAGTATCTCGGCCCGCCCCAGGTATGGGGTGCGCAACTTCTGGGCGATACCTTATCCATCATGAGTCCCAATGCTGTAGCCACAGCATCCGGTATGACGTTTTGGATGGGTATCGACAAGTTTTATCGGTACACAGGTCGGGTAGAAACGCTACGCTGCGACCTGCGTAGACATGTGTTTAGCGACATCAATCTTGCTCAGAATCAGCAAGTATTTGCTGGTACGAACGAAGGATTTAACGAAATCTGGTGGTTTTATTGCACCGCAGCATCAACAACCGTAGACGCTTACGTTGTGTACAACTATGTAGAAGACGTATGGTATTACGGTACCTTGGCGCGTACCGCTTGGATAGATTCTGGGCTGCGAAACAACCCACAAGCTGCGACGTATAGCAACAACATTGTCAACCATGAGCTTGGGCTTGATGACAATGTTACAGGTACGCCTGTAGCTATCAATGCCTACATAGAGTCTGCCGAGTTTGACATCGAAGACGGGCAGAATTTTGGTTTTGTCTGGCGCATGGTGCCGGATTTGACCTTCCAAGGATCGACTGCGGCTACGCCTCAGCTAACGATGACGCTCTACGGCATGAACGGCTCCGGTTCTGGGATAAATCAGGAAGCTGCTAAAGCGGTAGCCAGGACATCCACTGTCACTATTGAGCAGTTCACAAACATTGTGTACACTCGGCTACGTGGTCGGCAGATGATTATGAAAGTGTCTTCCGATCAACTAGGTGTTGCTTGGCAGCTAGGCGCACCACGCATTGACATACGTCCTGATGGCGAACGATGAAGCTTACTCCGTCTGCTCCACCCAATCTGCCGATTGCACCGACGGAGTATCAGCCTCGCTATAGCGACCAGCTAAACAACATCCTGCGGCTGTACTTCAATCAGCTTGCTGCTAACCTACAGACAGTGCTTGGTACTGACGGCGGGCAATACTTACAGTTTCCTTACGGGTCGTTCTACGACACGACCGACCAGACAGCAGCAAGCACATCCACGGCTTACGCCATCACGCTGAATACAACGGATCTTAGTAACGGGGTATCTGTACAGAGTTCTTCGCAGATCACGGTCGCCCAAGACGGGGTGTACAACGTGCAGTTTAGTGCGCAGTTGAGCAATGCCGACAACGCCCCACAGGACATCGACATATGGTTTCGTAAGAACGGTACGGACATAGACAATTCAAATACTCGGTTTGGGATGGAGAAAACAAAAGGACCAAGTGATCCGTACCACACCGTCGGCACGGTAAATCTGTTGATTCCTATGGACGCGGGGGACTATGTGCAACTGATGTGGCGCACTTCAGACACCGATGCGCGGATCGAGGCGTATGCGGCTGGGACATCGCCCACAAGACCAGCGATACCGTCGGTTATCGTAACGGTCACGTTTGTATCGGAGAGTTGACGTGAACGGAGTTTCGTCTTTAGTTGACCCAAATCAACAACCTGCTGCAACAGCACCTTCTGGTCTTGCAACTGAAGATCAAATTAAGAAATTATATGGTGATTTACTGGGTAGAGCGCCTGACGCAGGAGGGCTACAGTTCTATCAAACTTTTAATCCAGAAGAAGCTAAAGCGCGTATTATTGATTCTCCAGAGTATAAAACTAGGCAGATTGGGCAGATTTATAACGATTTATTAGGTAGAGCGCCTGACGCAGGAGGTTTAGCGTTTTATCAGCAACGTACTCCAGAAGAAACTAAAACAAGTATTTTGCGAAGTGAAGAGTTTGCTAAAAGAGAACTGCCAAAATTTGTAGGAGAAGATAAACAATTAAGTCTTGATGAATTATACTCTTTTGCTAATAAATATAGTTTAACGCCAGATGAAGCAGCTAAGTACACTAGTACAGAAGCCACGCGCCCATCTATAGTAACGGGGCTACAACAATTAGACCTAAAACAAGCGCTTCCTGTTTATATGGCGAATAACAATAATTCTGATTATGAAGCACTTTTATCGTATAAAAACGATAAAAATTTATCTTACGATCAATTAGCTTCACTTGTAGGTAATAAAGAAACAGCCCCTAAAATATCAAACGCATTAAAAACTTACGCCGAATTAGGCTCTGATTTTGAAGAAAGAACCCGTGCCAAACTTGCGTTGCAGGTTATGCAACGCATGGATCTTCAAAACTCTTCGGGCGCTGGATGGGGCGCGCTAGGTAAAGACGATAAAAACATACCTAAGTTAGCGTATGAAGTTGTTGATAGGTTGCGTGAGGGTTTTAGAGAACCAGGAAAATATGAAACTCAATATATTGGGCAAGATGAGATAACAGTATATGTTCCAGGGCCAAAAAAACCGCTTACTGACCTTTCACAAATAAAACCCGGCACTTTAAACAGTGGCAGAATAGCCACAACTTACGCCGGAGAAGGTAAAACTGTCGTTGAGATGAAGGTGGGGGAGAATGGCCCTACATTCTCTTCGTGGGGTGGAGGAACTGGGTTTGGTGGTTTTTGGGAAGGCTTAGGTCCTATAGGACAAGTTGCAGCTATGATTGCTGCTGCTTATGCTCTGGCAATGCCTACTGGGGTCATCCCCTTTTGGCTTGCTGGTTTGCCTTCCCTTACATCCAAAGCCCTTTTAGCGGCTTCTCTGGCTCCCTGTGGGGGGGTAAAATCAATCCCTTCATATCGTGACTGGGAAAC
>OGWB01000070.1_pt1 | contig 11040 bp, 2 predicted proteins | sample 1575961 | NCBI WGS metagenome assembly OGWB01 (sample SAMN07581556, study PRJEB24739) | freshwater metagenome | place: Singapore | collected 2015-04 | reverse complement strand
ACCTAATTCAGTAATATTAGCAGTTGTCAACAAGGGTGCGATATTGGCATATACACGAGAATTAGTATAATATAAATTATTTCCTTCAATTATATTGCTAGTAGTTAAATCAGCTACATTGGCCTTGAGATTCAATAGACCTATAATGTTACTATATACTCTCGTATTGGTATAATAAAGATTGCTTACTTCAGCAATATTAGCAGTGGTAAGAATAACTTTACCATTGGCTCCGTTGATATTGGCTACATATTCCTGTGCTACATTATCTACTACAATTATTCCGGTAAAGGGGTCATATGAAGCACTCCCAACTACAGTTATAGCGCGTCTAGCCCTCACATTTGTAAAATACAAATTAGCAGAATTTTCTTTTATATTGGCGGTAGAAAATGAAGAAAATAAAGAGCCAGTATTCACGGATTTACTCGTATTGGATTGTACCACATATAGTAAATCAGAGCTATTTACTGAGTTAGCTTGTTGCAAATCTGTTAGTTTTTGTTTTGCCATTGTAGCTTCTAGGAGGGAGTGGGGACCTAAGTCCCCTAAAGATTATTCAGGTTGAGCTTCTATTACTACTTCTACCCAATTTACTGTATCTTCATCCCAACGATAAAATTTGGGAGGATCACCCTGCCCAGCATCGGCAGGCATTTCCACAGGCGCTTTCCATTGACAAGTCTCTTCTACCAAAAGCCAAGAATTGAAAGGTTTAGGTGGAATAAATGCATCTCTAAAAGGATCGTATGTATAACCTATACCGGCATAATTTTTTCTAATTCTGCCATTATAACTGGTTTGTTTCCAACGAGTGCCCCCTCCTAAAAGACCTTTACAAAAAGAAATACCAAAAGCCTCGTCCTCCTGGCCTGTAGCAGGATTTTTGGTGTCATTGTTACCTACTACTATAACTTGAATCACCTTATTGTCATCATCTAATTGAGCAAAATGTGCCATAAAAAACTCCTTTTTAATTGACTAAATTATTTATTAGACTCTAATGCAAGGATTCTCGCATTGAGATTGTCTATCATGAATTGTTGTTCTTGTACAGCTCTTATTAAAAGAGGAACGAGTTTATCGTACTCCATTCCCCAGTAAATATCTTTACCCTGTTCGTTTTTGGCATTAGGAATCGGCAATAAAGTTTCCGAATCTCTAACAGCATTAACAACATATGGCACAATATTTATTACTTCCTGTGCTACTAATCCTGTCCATGTTCCTCTTGCATTTTTATTATTAAATGACGTATCACTTGGATCATTCCATGTATAATCTACAACTCTTAAATTACTTACTACATTAACCGCGTCTATCGTAGTATTACCTAATATATTTTTTAATCTTATATCTGATGATGTGGTTATAGACTGGTTACCAATATAGGTTGTAGTTGTGCCGCTACCTCGTGAAGAAGTACTAATTATATTATTTAAAGCTTGAGAACCAACATACAAACCAGTAGACACCCACACATTAGTTGTTTCTATAGTTCCCGAATCTCTAAAGGTAGTATTATAGGATCCTGTTGAAATAATAGTATTATTATCAGCTCTACTTGATAAATTAGCGCTAGAACCAAAGGAGATAACAGAAGCTGTGATAGTCGTGGCAACTACGTTTGCCGAGTTTACATTTCCTACCCACAATCCAGATGCTCTACCTGATACTATTACGTTAGGAAAAGTAACATTTCCTGTATCATCGAACCTAGAAGGAAATATTCCTCCGAAAATTAATGTATTATCCCCAGCTAAAAGAGAAATATTAGCATTACCAGTTCTACCAGTTAATACATTTGTATAAACTATGTTAGCTGTTACATTATTAGCTAGTATATTACCACCATATGTAGCTATAGATCCTATAGAAGTTAAAACTCCTGTTAATCCAGAACCATCCCCAACAAACTTACCATTAGTAACTAAATTACCATTTGTTAAGAATTGAGTAGTGTAACTTCCGTGTCTTATGATAGTATTATCAGATGTATTAAAAGTTATTCTAGAATTTGATACAGATGTATTACCTATAATCAAATTAGGCGTAACTATAAATTGCGATGCAAAAAGATTAGCTACAAGTATATTACCACCATAAGTAGGTAAATTTAAACCTGCTGTGGAAATATTACTTAGACCTGACCCATCACCGACAAATCTACCAGTTGTTGATATATTACCATTTATCAAAAATTGAGTAAAATAAATGCCATGCCTGATAGCAGTATTATCAGATGTATTAAATGTTATTCTAGAATTGGAAGAAGAATTGTTTCCTATTATTAGATTGGGCGTAACTATGAATTCTGTAGCAGTAACATTTCTTCCTAATACGTTCCCCGCATATGTTGCTAAATTTAAACTTGCTAATGATATACCGGTGAGACCTGATCCATCACCAAATATTTTTCCTTGTACAACTAGGTTAGGCAAAATAACATTACCAGTATCTGCAAATGTACTTGCGTAAGATCCCCCAAATATTACAGTATTGGCTCCACCCAACGCTGTGATATTACCGAAACTTGCAATTAATGTATTAGTTGTTAAAAAGGTAGTGGTTACATTGGTTGCTAAGATATTACCACCATAGCCAGGCAAATTTAAACTAGAAACTGAAATACCAGTAAGCCCCGATCCGTTTCCACTTAGTCTTCCTTGTATTATAACATTAGGTAAGGTTACATTTCCGTCCTCAGAAAAAGTACTAGCATATACGCCACCAAAGATAATAGTATTTTGTCCTGGAATAGCAGAAATGTTACCCGCAGAAGATCGAATCGTTCCTGTACTGATACTATTCGCCGTAATGTTTGCGGCTAAAATGTTGCCATTGTAAGTTGCTAAGCCAGATAGTGATGCTGTTATACCAGTTATCCCCGAACCATCACCATAAAATTTTCCTGAAACGATCACATTGGGCAATAATACGTTACCATTATCCAAAAATTGTGAAGTATACGGGCCTGCTTTAATAGATGTATTATTGGAAACAGTCACTGATAATACAGTAACACCGGTCGAATTGATGATATTAGAGACATATAAATTTGTAGTATTCAATGTAGTTGCAGTAACATTTGCTGCTAAAACATTGCCACCATACGTTGCCATACCTGATAGAAGTGCTCCGGTTGCCAAGTTAGTTAAACCAGAACCGTCCCCTACGAATTTACCAGATGTTACTACATTACCATTAGTTAAAAACTGCGTAGTATAACTACCATGCCTAACAGCAGTATTATCAGAATTTGTAAATGTTATTCTCGAATTGGAAACAGAGGAATTGCCAAGAATGAGGTTTGGTGTAACTAAAAAATTGGTAACGAAGATATTGGAAGCCAATACATTACCATTGTATACAGACAATGTGGATAGATTAGCAGATGCTATAACACCCGATAAACCAGATCCGTCGCCAATAAATTTACCAGTAGTAATGACATTTCCGGTGCTTAAAAATTGCGTGCTATAGATACCATGTCTTACTATAGTATTATCAGATGATGTGGATGAAATTCTAGTATTAGACGAGGAATTAGATCCCAAATACAATGCGGGTGTTACTATAAACTGCGAGGCTGTAATGTTCCCTGCAGAAATATTACCGGTATAGGTTGCTATATTAAAGCTTGCAAGAGTTATACCTGTTATAGCTGATCCATCACCAAATATTTTTCCTTGTACAACTATATTTGGTACGGTAACATTGCCAGTGTCTCCAAATGTACTTGCGTAAGATCCCCCAAATATAATAGTATTTGTTCCAGTTAATGCTGATATATTACCAAAACTAGAAATTAAAGAGTTTGTAGTTAAAGTGGTGGTAGTAATATTGGAAGCTAAAATATTACCCCCATAAGTAGCCAGCCCCAAACTAGCTACTGAAATACCAGTAATACCTGTTCCATCACCAAATATTTTTCCCTGGACAACTAGATTCGGAAGAATTACATTGCCGGTATCTGCAAATGTGCTCGCATAGGAACCACCAAATATGACAGTATTTTGTCCTGGAATGGAAGAAATATTACCTGCTGAGGAACGTATCACTCCAGTACTAATACTGTTTGCCGTTATATTTGAAGCAAGAATATTGCCATTATAAGTAGCTAAACCAGATAAAGATACCGTTATACCAGTTAAGGCAGACCCGTCGCCATAATACTTACCACCAGCAACTACATTGGGTAATAATACGTTACCATTATCCAAAAATTGTGAAGTATATGGACCAGCTTTTATCGTAGTATTGTTGGATACAGTTACTGATAGTACAGTAGCGCCAACGGAATTTATAATATTGGATACATATAAATTAGAAGTACTTATATTTGTTGCTGTAATATTCGAAGCAAGAATATTACCACCATATGTAGCTATCCCCGATAAAAGACTACCCGTAGCCAAGTTAGTTAAACCAGAACCGTCCCCTACGAATTTACCAGTTGTTACTACATTACCATTAGTTAAAAATTGTGTGGAATAAATTCCATGTCTTACTATAGTATTGTCTGATGAAGTAGCAGTAATTCTATTATTAGATAGAGAATTACTGCCCAAATATAAGGCAGGAGTAACTATAAATTGTGTAGCAGTTACATTAGTGGCGGATATATTACCAACGTAGCCATCCAAATCTAAACTATCTAGTGTTATTCCTGTTAAACTAGACCCATTACCAAACAGTTTTCCTTGAACCACTAAATTCGGAAGAATGACATTACCTAGCTCATCGAATATGGATCTAAATATTCCCCCCAATATAACCGTATTATTTTGTTCACCCGCAGTAATTAATCCGCCTATAGTTAATATATTTCCTACAGTAATATTACTAGTAGTAATCGTCTTTGCAGTAATATTAGAAGCTAATATATTTCCGTTATAGGTAGCTAATAAAGCGAGATTAGCGGGAGAAGAACCTCCTCCCCCCACAATACCAGTTAATCCTGATCCATCACCGATGAAGGTACCATAAATACTACCCGCAATAATATTATTAGTAACTGTTAAATTAGAAATATTTCCAGTAGTTACTCCAGTCAATACTCTTGCATTGGTGTAATATAAATTACTTCCCTCATTCACATTTGTAGTTGTTAGTGAAGAAATAAGTGCGGTTGCATTACCAGAAGAAATCCATTGCCCATTACTATAATACTGAAGAACATTGGAAGAGGAATTGAATATTACATCACCGGATTGTGGTATAGTATTATTATCTCGATCTGTATCCGAATAAGATCTTACTCTAAAGACTGAATTAGTTATAACTACAGCATTATTTGCTGTTAAATTTATACTAGTACCAGATTGAAGTGTTGGTATACCTGAGCCCGTACTTATAAAACTATTTGCATAAACATTAATTGCTGTTACAGTATTAGCAGTAATATTAGCTGCTAGTATGTTACCACCATAAGTGGCCATGCCTGCCAAAGCAAAACTACCTATACCAGTTAAAGCAGAACCATCTCCTACAAATTTTCCAGTTATAGTTACATTTCCAGCACTTATGTTTCCAGTATAGTATTGTAATAAATCTATAACATTAGCATAAACTCTTGTATTGGTGTAGTATAAATTAGATCCTTCTGCTAAATTAGATGTAGTTAATCCTTCTAATGATAAAACTAAATTAGCAACATTAGAAAAGTTGGAAACATTTGCAAAATTAGCGGTATTAGAAAAACCAGTGGTTGATATAAAAGTTGGAACGAACTTATTTCCATCCCAAAACAATACTTGATTGGTAGTTATACCAGTAATATCAACATCTACTAATGCATTAATGCTCGTGGTCAAAAATCGGGCATCTACCCTTGCATTGGTGTAATATAAATTAGATCCTTCTGCTAAATTAGATGTAGTCAATCTCTCAAGAGATAAAACTAAATTAGCAACATTAGAAAAGTTGGAAACATTTGCAAAGTTAGAAGTATTAGAAAATCCTGTAGCCCCTACAATAGGAGAGCCTGGGACCCAATTAGTACCGGTCCAAACCAACGTTTGATCTACACTTACCCCAGTAATATCAACATCAACTAGAGCATTAATACTGGTTGATGCTATTCTAGCATCAACTCTTGCATTAGTAAAGTATAAGTTACCAGATGTGGTATCCCCATTTTCAAAAATGTTTGAAGTAAAAATAGTACCTATGTCTACATAAGTAATAGTACTATTTGCAATGTCATTACTACTGACTATAAAGTCAGCAATATATCTTGCTTTAGACATTTAGTCCCCAATAAGTTTTTAATATTTATTTTAAGGATGAGAAGCTTTGTAATCATCAAATTCTTGTTTAAGTTCTTGTATAGCCTTAATTAAAATTGGCACTAACTTATCATACTCCACAGTCCAATAGGAATCAGAATTTTCTATAGGTGATAATGTTTGTTGATCTCTAACAGCATTTACCACATAGGGTACTTGATGTATAACTTCCTGAGCGATCAATCCTGTCCAAACTCCCCTAGCATTTTTATTATTATAGGATCTATCGGAAGGATCGTTCCACGTAAAATCTACTACTCGTAAATTACTAACAACATTAAGAGCATTAAGTGAAGTATTGGCAATATTTTCCTTCAATCTAATATCGGAGGAAGTAGTTATTGATTGATTTCCAATATACGTTGTTCTAGTTCCACTTCCGCTCGAAAAATTAGAAATATAAGGATTAGTGTTACCGTCCGAAGTAAGGTAAATACCCTGAGTAACTAATATGTTTCCTACTACATGTATATGTTCTGTCGGTGTTGTAGTATTGACTCCCATAAATCCAACATCAGTAAACACATAATTACATGAACCTGCTCGAATAGTAGTATTATTTGTGGTTGATTGTTGAATAACTGTTCCACCAGTAGACCCCAATAAATTTCCTGTAAGTTTCAATGACGGAAATGTAGCTGTCCCAGAATCTGAAAATTCATAACTGTTAGTGCCAGCTCTAATAGTGGTATTATTGTCATTAGTAGAACTTATTGATGTAGAAGTATTAGATCCTAAGAAAATATTACTTGTTACAACAATATTTGGCATGGTGACATTACCAGTATCTGAGAAAATACTAGCAAAAATCCCTGCCCGCACTGTTGTGTTGTTTCCACTAGAGCTAGATATCATAGTGGCGCCCAATGGAGTCGCTATGTTACTAAGTCTTACATTTCCTAGTGAAGCATATCCTTGATCGCTAAAAGTATATTCATGTACACCTGCTCGGATAATAGTATTATTATCAAGAGTACTCGCAAATGCGCCAGTAGTACCTAGGTTATATCCATTAGCGGTTACATTACCGGTTACAAATACTTGTGATGCTAAAATATTACCAGCATAGCTGGCCATGCCTGATAACGACACTGAAACTGAAACATTTGTTATACCAGAACCATCGCCATAAAATTTTCCTCTAGCAATAACATTAGGCAATACTACATTTCCATTATCCAAAAACTGAGAAATATAGGCCCCTGCTCGTATATTGGTATTGTTAGATGTGGTTACTGTTAATACTGTAGCACCGGTAGAATTAATTATATTTGATACATATAAATTAGAAGTACTAATATTGGTTGCTGTTATATTAGATGCAAGGATGTTGCCATTGTAAGTAGATAAACCAGTTAATGAAGCAGAAACTGAAATATTTGTTATTCCTGATCCGTCACCATAAATTTTTCCACTGGCGATAATATTAGGAAAATAAACATTACCATCGTCTCTAAATATACTTTCCCATGTACCTGCCTTTATAGTAGTATTATTATTTGTAGAGGTAGATAGAACAGTACCTCCAGTTATTCCTTGTATGTTAGATACTCTAACATTACCGAGAATAGCAAGACCAGTGTCACTAAATGTGTATTCATAAGTACCTGCTCTGATAACAGTATTATTATCATTAGAGCTAGAAAATGCGCTGGAACTACCGAAATTTATACTTCCGACAGCTGTAATATTACCAGTAGAATATAAATTTGGTACTATTACATTACCTGTATCTCTAAATATCGAAGTAAAGGCACCTGTTTGAATATAGGTATTGGAATCTGTAGCTAATTTTACAATTACGCAACCATTTAATGATATAACATTACCGACAGTAAGATTAGATGCTCTTATAGTATTAGTATTAATATTAGCTGCAAGTATATTACCGCCATATGTTGCCATTCCCGCTAAAGCAGCTGCTGCAGGAATGTTGGTTATACCTGAACCGTCACCATAAATTATACCTGATACAACTAGATTGGGAACTAAAACGTTTCCTACATCATTAAATGTACTTGTAAATAAACCTGATTGAATTCTAGTGTTATTTCCAGTAGAACTAGAAATCATAGTGGCGCCTAATGGAGTCGCTATGTTACTTAGTCTAACATTGCCCAAAGAAGCATATCCTTGATCGCTAAAAGTATATTCATATAACCCAGCTCTAATGATAGTATTATTATCAAGAGTACTCGCAAATGCCCCAGTAGTGCCTAGATTATAACTGTTAGCCGTTACATTACCTGTAACAAATACTTGTGATGCAAGTATGTTTCCGCCATAGGTTGAGAGCCCTGTTAGTGAAGCAGAAGCAGATATGTTTGTCAAACCTGAACCATCTCCAACATATTTACCTGCTATTACAACATTTCCTAAGACTGTTAGATTTGGTAGGATTACATTTCCTGTATTTAAAAATTGACTTGTATAAATTCCTGTTCTAATTGTGGTATTTTGCGTTGATGTAACTGAAAGCGCAGTACCACCAGTTGGTGTAATAATATTAGATACAAATAAATTTGTCGTAGTTATAGTAGTGGCAGTTATGTTGGCTGCGAGTATATTACCTCCATATGTTGCCATTCCCGCTAAAGCAGCACCTGCAGGAATGTTGGTTATACCTGACCCGTCTCCATAGATTATGCCCGACACAACGAGATTGGGAACTAATACGTTACCTACATCATTAAACGTACTTGTAAATAGCCCAGATTGGATTCTAGTATTATTTCCAGTAGAACTGGAAATCATAGTAGCACCTAGGGGACTCGCTATGTTTGATAGCCTTACATTTCCTAGTGAAGCATATCCTTGATCACTAAAGATATATTCATATAATCCGGCTCTAATGACTGTGTTATTATCTAAAGTACTCGCGAATGCCCCAGTAGTGCCTAGATTATAACTGTTAGCCGTTACATTGCCGGTAACAAATACCTGTGATGCAAGTATATTTCCATTATAAGTAGCTATACTTGATAAATTAGCAGCTCCTGCAATACCAGTTAATCCTGATCCATCTCCGAAGAACCTGGAATAAATATTACCTGCAACTATGTCGTTGGTAACTGTTAAATTACAAATATTTCCGGTAGTTACACCAGTTAATACTCTTGCATTGGTAAAGTATAAATTAGAGCCCTCATTTACATTGGTTGTGGTCAAAGATGAAATTAACGCAGTTGCATTACCAGAAGAAATCCATTGCCCATTACTATAATACTGAAGAACATTAGAAGAACTATTAAAAATTATATCGCCAGATTGAGGTATGGTATTTGCATTTCTATCAGCATCACTATATGATCTAACTCTAAAGACTGAATTGGTTATAACTACGGCATTGTTTGCTGTTAAGTTTATACTAGTTCCAGACTGCAGAGTGGGTACTCCGGTCCCTGTACTAATAAAACTATTTGCATAAACGTTTACTGCAGTTACAGTATTAGCAGTAATATTAGCAGCTAATATATTACCTCCATACGTAGCTAAATTAGTAAGCGACGTTGATATACCAGTTAAGGAAGATCCATCACCATAAAATTTTCCAGATATGATTACGTTTCCTGCACTTATATTGCCAGTATAAGTTTGTAATGCCTCTATAATGTTTGAATAAACTCTGGTATTGGTATAGTATAAATTTCCTAATTCTCTAATGTTTGAAGTAGTTAAATCTGAAACACTTGCTTTTCCTGATATTAATCCTGATACATTAGCATAAACTCTGGCATTAGTAAAGTAAAGATTAGATCCTTCTGCCAAATTAGAAGTAGTCAATCCATCCAATGACAAAACTATATTAGCAATATTGGAAGTATTAGCAAATGCTGTGGCTCCAATAACAGGAGAACCCGGAACCCAATTAGCACCGTCCCATATCAATGCTTGACCAGTACCAACTCCAGTAGTATTAACATCCGCCAATACATTAATACTCATTTCGCTCACATTAGAGTATACTCTGGAATTAGTATAATATAACTTAGTGCCCTCAGGTATATCAGTTGTAGATAATAATACTATACCAGTATAACCGTTAACGTTGACAACGTTGGCAGCATCCACACCATATCCAACAAGTACACCATCTATAACAGTCACTACATCATTATCTGAAACACCATAATTGAAAGTTACACCAGACTGTGAAGCAGTATAATCAATGACATTACTCATTAATATACCGTTTAGAAAAACATTTACTTTTGATGGTCTACTGATAGTGAGAGTTTCTCCCTCACTATCTACTCCAGAAAACTCGGTTTGATTTGCTGCAGCTATAAAAGTAAATTTTTTATTATCTACGAAAGAAACAGCGGAAACTGTGATATTAGCATTGGCAAAATGTTGAAGATTGGCTCGTATTGTACCCAAACCCTCATCATATATTATAGTTTGATCACCAGCGCTTACTGATCTTCTACTTCTCACATTAGTAAAGTATAGATTAGCGGTACCTTCTCGTAAATTATCAGTTGTAAAGTTATTAATTGTTACTACCATATTTGCTAGATTAGCTCTAGCAGAAAAATCGGCATTAACAGAGATGTTTGACAAGGCTGCTGCTGATTGCGGAATCCAGAAAGATCCGTCCCATACGAGTATATCATCCACACCATATCCAACAAGTACACCATCTATAACAGTCACTACATCATTATCTGAAACACCATAATTGAAAGTTACACCAGACTGTGAAGCAGTATAATCAACGACATTACACATAATATCGTGACTGGGAAAC
>OGWB01000068.1_pt1 | contig 11125 bp, 5 predicted proteins | sample 1575961 | NCBI WGS metagenome assembly OGWB01 (sample SAMN07581556, study PRJEB24739) | freshwater metagenome | place: Singapore | collected 2015-04 | reverse complement strand
TTGGTTGCAGCAGTACATTTTGTTCTGCTGCTTTAGCGTTTAATTCACGAATTCGGTTTTCTATAGAAACATTTTGTAGTGATGTTGATATTGATTGATTAAGAGCTTGTTGTTGCGAAATGCTTTGATGTGGTCTTAACAGGTGGTCGTGATGTCGTCGTCACGGGCGGATTTGTAGGCGGCTGCGGCGGCTGTGATGTCGTTGTCACCGGCGGTATTGTGGGCGGTTGTGGGGGAGGGGATGTCGTGGTTACCGGAGGTATGGTAGGAGGCAACGACGGTACTTGAGGATTGATAACAATTGGTACGTTTACATTTGGATTGACGTTCGGGTCTGTTGCCAGGACATTTGGTGATACCAGCGGGACATTTGGTGATACCGGAAGAGTATTTGGAGATACTGGAGGGGTATTTGGAGATACCGGCGGGACATTAGGTGATACCGGCGGGACATTAGGTGACACAGGAGGTACATTCGGATTGATAAGATTTTCTGGTTGCACCTCGGGTTGTACATTTGCCGCTGCATTTTGTTGCAACCGCTCTGAAATGGATATGCTTTGTGATATTGATGCCAATAAATCAGCATTGGTTTGTTCTTGTGTTTTGGTTTCTGGCGGAATGTTAAGGTTTATTTTTTCTTGTGCAATTAATGCTTCCAACTGTTGGCTAAGTTTAATAGAAATTGAATTGCTTGTTGCTACTGACAAATCTTGAGAAATGCTTGGTTGCAGCAGTACATTTTGTTCTGCTGCTTTAGCGTTTAATTCACGAATTCGGTTTTCTATAGAAACATTTTGTAGTGATGTTGATATTGATTGATTAAGAGCTTGTTGTTGCGAAATGCTTTGGGATATTGCCAGTTTTGTCGATATTGATTGTTGCGCTTCTTGATATGCTTTTGTTGCTACAGATTGCGCGACGGATATTGATATTGATTGCGATACAGACTTGGATATTGATGGGCTTGCGCTTATTGATAATGACTTTGATATAGCAATTGATTGTGATGTTGAGCGGCTTATTGATTGTGATACAGAAGCATTTTTTTCCGAAATACTTTGCGAAATGCGCTTTTCTGTACTTATAGATTTTGCTTGCGATATTGACGTTGATATACTTTGTTCGCGCTGCTCTCTTTCAAATTTTTTGTTTAATGAGCTTAAACTAACAGATTGGAAATATTCTTGTTTTGATATTGATTTTGATATTGAAATACTTGCGTTTTTTTCTGCACTTGTAAGCGTTTTTACAGTTGGCTTAACTGTTACAGCAGGCTCTTGCGATCCTGTTAATTGTATACCACCAGTAGTAACTGTAGTGTCAGTACCAGTAACTTTTGTACCACCAGTAGTATCAGTACCAGTAACTTTTGTACCAGTACCACCAGTAACTGTAGTACCACCACCAGTAACTGTAGTGTCAGTACCAGTAACTTTTGTACCACCAGTGGTACCACCACCAGTAACTGTAGTACCAGTACCACCAGTAACTGTAGTACCACCACCAGTAACTGTAGTGTCAGTACCAGTAACTTTTGTACCACCAGTGGTACCACCACCAGTAACTTTTGTACCACCAGTAGTAGTGCCAGTAGTAGTGCCAGCTAGCGTATTTCTAACAGCCACTATACCTTCAACAGTCGTACCTAATACTTGAGCTAATTGTGAATCCGGTACATTAGCATTTTTAGCATCATTAAGAATTTGCTGCACCGTCGAAGTGTTACCAGAATTCCAATCTGAAGTAATTTTTGCTAAAAGATCTTGAGGTGAAGTGCTAGCAGCTCCAGTTAAACTTTGGATATATTTAGCTACAACATCGTTTGAATAAGTAGGCGTAGATGAAGTATCGGAGGCAGTGGTAGCACCAGTAGTAGACCCAGTAGTAGCACCAGTAGTGGTTCCGGTAGTAGTACCAGTATTAGTGCCAGTTGTAGTTCCGGTAGTAGTGCCAGTGGTATCGTTACCTACAATAGTTGCAGCATTTTTTGTCTTATATTCAGGTGATGCAAGAATACTATTTCTAATTGTTTGTTCATCAAAATTACGATAAAAATTTAAACCCTCAGCATCTGGCTTTCTACCTAACAATTGTTCAAATATTGTTGTTATTTCTCTGTCTTTTTCTTTTGTCTGATATTCAGGTGATGCAAGAATACTATTTCTAATTGTTTGTTCATCAAAATAACGATAAAAATTCAACCCTTCAGCATCTGGCTGACGACCTAAAAGTTGTTCAAATATTGTTGTTATTTTTTCATCTGATGTTTTTGGTTGTATTGTTGTTACTGTCGGCGCTATATCGTTTTCTGTTGCTACGTTGACATTGACCATATCTCCGGACTTGAGCGTACCAGCAGGCACTGTATACGTCGTTCCGTTTGCTGCAATAATTGCAGACCCATTGCGCACTGTTGTGACTGTTCCTTCTACTGTATTGCGGGGAACAATCGCGGAAATCACTGTGTTTTGTTTGTCTGCTGGAATTTCATAGCTGTCCATCAGGCTGCGAATTTCTGCAATTGACGCTCCATCGTTTTGCGCGTTTTGTGCAATTGTTGTGAGTTCGCTGATTGGCATCTTATTGACAATTTGGATGTCGTATTGCCTGCCTTCTGGGGATTGATTAAGGTTTGTTTCCAGTTGGTTTATATTTACTGGCGATGTTTGTCTTAACAATGGGGCAATTTCATCAAACGTCGCTGTTCTATTAAGTTGATTGCGATATGCGCCTTGTATTTGATCTACTAAATTTATTGTTTCACTTGGCGTTAATTGTGTTTCATCAAAGAAATAGCTTGGCTTGTTAAGAACTTCTCCTTTTACTGCTCCCAAATCAGTGTTGCTGACAACAAATGTTTTGCCAGCTTGGTTTTCCGTGATAACAACATCTCCAATAATTTCTTTTACAGTTACCGGCTCGGAAATTAAATTGTTAAACACTTCTTTTGGAATTACAATACTTGGGTCTTGTTGCTCTATTTTTCTTATTTCTCTATATACCGCAGCATTCGTTGGGCTGTCTTTGGGAATAAAGGCCGCAACCTCTTGCGCTGCTGCTGTATTGCCTTGTATCACTGACCCAATAACAGCGCCCGTAAAAATTTCATTCCAATCGTCTTCTTTTCCTAGTCCGCGATTATTTATATAAATGTTTACCCCTTCTTCTATGCCGCCGCTGCCAGTCTCTCTTGTAATACCTAGTATTTGTCGCAGTCCTGGTCTTTGCGATATTGGCACTTTTGCAAACCCATAAGCCACCATTGATTCTGCCAATGCTGCTGGATATGCCGCTTGTGAACTTAATTTTGCTACCAGTTTTGGATCGCCAATTAATTTATTAAGTTCTCTTACATTTTCTTCTGTTTGTTGCCCCCCTGCCGTTATAAACTCTCCTGTGGCATGGCCCATTGCTATGGCTGCAGGCACTTTTAGCGCACTCAATGCTTTTATTAATACTCCTCCTACAGCGACATCTTCTCCTACTTCTATTAGCACTTCGCGGGTCAAACTTATTGGCGCGTTGCCCATCCACTTCAAACCTTCTGTAATTTTGTCAAAACCCTTCGCTTGGTAAATTTGATTTTGATGATATGCAGACTGCCGCGCCAGGTCTGGCACCATGTCATCCGATGCTTTTTTTAACATGTCTCCAATGCCGCGCATCGCTACCGCAAAGGAATTGTTGGCATCTTGCGTAACCGTAGTAGAAATGCCAGCACTCATTTGTGATAACGATCCAGTAATTCCAAGCCCTGCCGAAATTAAAAAATTTTCAAACGGGGTTCCAATTTGTTGTGCGACCTTTATATATTTGTCAAATGTTCTTGCAAAATCATCTACTGTTTTATTCCTTTCTTCTTTTGGAACAAATTGCATCGCTCTGGCTACTTCGCCTGGAACAAGATACCGCTGCTGCGACGGATCGCCAGACGCCGTGCGAAATCTGCCATCTACGCCTGGGGTTAAATTATTTGATCGTAAATACGCGTTTTGTTGCACATATAAATCATAGGCTTCTCTTGATGTTTGCGGTTTAAGGTTTTGTTGTGTTGCTACTTGTGTTGCTCCCGCTATTGTTGGTGTGCCGATCATGTCAGGATTTGACACATCGTAATTTATAGGAACATCGTCATTTCCTTTTACTACTACTTTATTTGCCTGATTTGTAACCCGCAAATATTCTTCATATGTAAGCAGTCGATTTGTGGTTTTTGTAACTGGATCATAATCAAGACTCTTTTGTCCAATTACCTCGCGCTGCGCTGCCCAGTTTGTGACTATGCTTTCGGCTAGTTTCCCTGGGATTCCTTCGCGTTGTAATTGTGCGATTGCTTGCGCTGGAGTTACTGTGCTGTACGGGGCAAAGAATGCATTGCCAATCGCGGTGCTTTTTCTTTGCAATCCGTCGGCGTATTTTTGATCGACCTGCTGGCTCCACTTTGTTATTGCCTGCGGGGTGGCATTGGCAAATTGTGTGGTGACATCCTTGAAGTTTTTGTCATACGCTGCTACGACCCGATAGTCGCCTTCATCGGTGATGCCCCACAGTACATGCGTGCCGTTTCGATCTACTTGTTGCAACTTCCCTGCCATTTGTATGGCCAGTCGGGTTGCTTCATTACTGTCTAATACGCCACCTTCCCTGATGGCATTAAGATGCACAACCAAAGGTATTTCTCCGTTGGTTGTTTTTATCGTGTCGCTAATACCCGCGGCACGCATTCCATCTGTTAGCTGTTGTGCTGTTATCTTGCCGTCAATGTATTGTTGTTGCAATGCGGGGAATGCGTCGCGTGCTGCAATAACAGAATCATATCTTTGTACAAAGTTGTTGACATCGTCAATTCCTATTGCCGACAGTTCTCTTTGAAATGTTGTTTTGTTTGCTGCCCTTTGCGCAGGTGTTGCATTGAGTTGGTCATCAATATACTGTGATGTCCTGCGGCCTAGATAATCAATCGTTGCTGTTCTTTGCTCCCCAAGAGCTTGCGCCTCGTCCATGGCGCGGCTGAAAGTTGCTATGACAGGCGCCGGGTCAATCCCCGCCTGTGTTAGTCGTTGTCTTATGCCGGCTTCGTCTATTTGATTACTAGTAAGTTGCGTCCACAACGTGGAAATAGTGTTTGTTACAACTGCACCGCGCTGCTCTACGTCTGCGGCTTGCGTTTCTGCTTGATCGCGAAATGCTGTTATGACCTCCGTTCCGTTGTATCCGGCAGCGTCCAATTCGGATCGCAGAGCGTTCTCGTCAATCGTGCCGTTGACAAACGATTTATACTGTGCTGCTATGTATTGGTTGGCGCCTTCTTGTAGCGGTCCTGCCATTGACTGCGCAACGGTAATTTGTGCCTTGCGGGTTCCGTGTTGCGCTGCGGTTGATTCTGCAATTTTTGCATCAAAACCAAGATCAACAAGTTTTTGCTCCAACTGCGCCGGCGTCATTGTGGCGCTTTTGTAGTAGTTTTCTATTTCTCTGCCGCCTGCTGCATTGGTTGCCAGTTGGTTTTCGTATCTCCCTAAAAACCCTTCCGCGTCGTTTTTTGAAATTCCAAGATCAACAAGTTTTTGAATTGTTGTAGCGCGATTGGCCGTAGATTCTGGAGTTCCCAGTTGTGAAAAATAACTTGATGCAATGTCAACTGCGTTTTGTTGTCTTGTAATAGCGACTTGATTGTCATTAAATACTCTGTTAACAACCAAATCTGTTTGATCTGTTGACAGTCCGGCGTTTTGTTTTAGCCTACTTTCAAACTGATAAATATCGATTTCTTTGTTGTTGTATGCTGTAACTGCTTCCCCAATTGCTTGTACTTGTTCTTGTCTTAATCCTGTTTGTTGTCCTACAAGGTCTTCAGGATTTCCGCCGTTTGCTACATGGCTTTCAATTTGTTGTGGCGTTAGTAGTGACCCACGCAAAGCGTTGTTTGTATTTTGTGCGTTTGTAATTTGTTTGCTTGTTTTGCTTCCTTGTTCAGAAATTTTGAAAATTGTATCTGCAAAATTTCCTACTGTTTGCGCAATTTTTAATGCGTCTGATTTTGGATCGTTTATTACGTCTACAACTCGCGCTGCTTGTGATGCTACCGCAAGATCTGCGTTGTTTGTTAATTTTGATGCCGCAGCAAGTATTCCAGAAACGCTGCCACTTTCCGCCGCTTGTATAAACTCTGCACCTGTTAACGCATCTGCAAGTGTAAAATTTCCTGCAATTTTTGTTGTCATTAATCCTTTTCCGGCGTCTGTTCCCAACAATTGAGTCAACGCGGGAATTGGATTTCCTTGAGCTATTGCAAATGCAGAATTTAATGTTTGTGATGCTACTGCAGCGCCTGGAACGCCAAACCCACCAGCCGCCCCCAATCCGCTTACTACGGCACCCATAAGGTTGCCTTTTGATAACTGGTAAACAGAATTTGCCGCTTGAATGTATGGCGCAGCAGCTTTATATGCCGTAAATATTTGCTGTCCTACAGCTACAAGCTCTGCTGGTAATGCTGATGTTATGGCCGCTGTTATTCCTCCAATTGCTGTGCTAAGAGTTCCAAGAGTTAACGACGCACTAGACACGCCATAACCTGCTGTAGCTACAGCTGATTCAATAAGCGCCGGCGTCCAGGTTGCCGCACCTGCCGCACCTGCGCTTGCACCGGCACTTCCTGCTGCGGCGGCAGTGCCAAACGTTTCCATTACCAATGGACCAAGAAAATATACCGCTGCAATAATTGCTGCTGCTTGACCAATTGGCCCAAGACCTTCAATAAAACCACCAAGCCCTGTTCCGCCTCCCCAAGAAGAAAATTCTGGCCCGTTTTGACCATATTTAAGCTCAACTACTGTTTTGCCATCTCCTGCAAACGATGTAAGTATGCGCTGTGCGTTTAAATCGCTTGGTTTTAATTGTGAAATATCAGTAAGAGGTTTTTTTGGTCCTGGAACGTATATTGATGTTGCATAAGTATTACCATTGGCGTCTACTTCTTGGCCAGACTTGTATGTGCCGGGTTCTCTATAGTTTTCAATTAATTTATCTGCAATCTCATACGCAAGAATTGGAATTCCCAGGTGATTTGCGCCTAAACTATTCCATGCTAGTCCTTGCGAGTTGTTCCAGTCCATGCGGTCAACAATTTGACGCGCAAGTTTTGTTCTTTGGTCAAAATTTCTTGTTATTTTCCCGGCGGTAATATCGATGGTTGTTCCATAGCCATCGGTTGCTAACATAGCTGTAAAACGTGTATTTGCACCGCCCCACCTTGAAGGAATTTCTTGCCCAGTCCGCACATTGATAAGTGCAGGGCGATCCAGGGGTTCAACGGTGCCTATTGTTCTTTCGTCCGGAACCGTACCCTCTTGAATATCCGATAAACTTTGTACCCCAAACTCGTTTAATTTATTTGTTAAATAACCAACAAGCGTTTCCGATGGCGATATCCCAAGTTGATTTGCAATTTCTAAACTAAGAGCTGTTGTTGACATTCCAATTCCTTAAACAAAAACACCGCCACAGCGTGACGGTGTTGTTGGGTAAAGTAAGAAAACTAGCAACTGCCGCCGTATGCCATCTTTACCATTTTACCCTTGGTTTTGCCTTTTGATGCCACTCCATCCCGGCTAGGCGCGGCGGTCTTGACTGCGCCCATTTTTGCGGGCATCACACTGCCGCCAGACTTGTACTGCTTCTGCGGTTTTTCTTTCATTCCTTTCATGGCGCGTTCCTCCGATAGTCCAATTGCAATCGCTTGTTTAGGGTTAGTGACTTTTTGGCCTGATGAAGACTTCAACTTTCCTTGCTTGAATTCTCTCATTACTGTTTGTACTTTGTCCATCAGATGTACTTCCCTCGGGTTTTGCCTCGCTGCGCAATGCCATCGCCGCGGCGTACCATGCCGCCTTTTTTCATAAACGCCGGACTTTCGCCTGCAAATCGCCCAAGATCGTCCTCGTCTTTGCGTGGCTTTTTCCGATGCGGTTTAGCAACCTCTTTTGTTGCCGGTTTAGGAAGTTCCCTGCGAACTTCTTGTGCCGGCCCCATGTATTTTTCCCTACGGCTTTCTCCCTGGCGGGCTTCTTGCAATTGTCCAGGCTTTCTCCCTTCCAACGCTCGCCTTTCTCCAGGTACAAACCCACGGTCTTTTGCCCGCTCTGCAATTTTTGCAGGTGCGGGTTCTGCCGTAAGGTCTCTGCTGCCTGTTCTTGCTTCACTTGCAAATGTTCGTTCTGCGCGGGGCTTTGCTCCAAGATCTGATGGAACTTTGGGTTTTGCGCGTGCCTTCGTAACCTGCGCCTGTACCGCTTGCCCCGGTAAGTATTGTGTCTCGAGTTCCTAGAAATCCTTGCGCCAACATGCGTTGACGCCGCCGTGCCGAGTGGCGTTGTTCAGTTGCTTTAACGACGTTATCACGCTCCGCTTGCTCTGCAACCAAGGCATTGGCCTTTTCTTCTTGTTTTTTCTGTAAGTCACGGGCTTCTTTTTTCTGCTCTTCTGCCGAGTAGATGTTGTAACCAGCCAGCCCACCCAACGCGATTGCACTTGTTACTGCCATTAGGACAACCTCTTCCCATAAACAAGGTCTATAAGCTCATAGCCGTCACGCTCAAGAACGGGTCCAAAATTGTGCCTAGTCTTAACGTGGTGGTAGACGACTTGAACCCCTTCGGATTGCAATTGCTGATCGCACCAAGTGATGAATTTTTTACCAATTCCACGGTGTTCTTTATCGATAAATATCACATCTTGAACGGCCTGACGTGATAGTTTGTAATGTGGATTTGGTCGAACAAAAAACAACGAATACCCAATGAGGACGTTGTTTTTCCTGACCGTAAATACTCTGGTTAAACCTGAATCTTCCAACTGCCGATAGAGCTCCGTATCAGGGTCAAGTGGGATGTCTTTGAAATGGGCTATCTCGTCGTAGTGTCTCCGTATCAATGGAAACGCTTCGTCGAATGTCTCCCTGAAACTCTCCTTTTGAAACACGATATCAGTCATGATCATCATTATCTGCCAAAGGCGAGCTCGTTTGCAGAGTGTCTATTTTGTGAACATCAACGAATCAATTTCATACTCTCTCGTTCGAGTATGGATCGTAGTCAGACTTCATCTTTCCGTGCTGAACACCTGGAATCATGATCTTTTTGGCAACAGGATATGCAAAGGTGAGTCCTAACCAGTCGGCTTCATCTGTGGATTCTCCGAGTCTTTTTTTGATTGCTGGCTTTGGTTCAATCTGTAGTTTCCCATCTGGCCTTGATACGGCCTCCGGGGTTATCAGCTGTTGGTACATCTTTTGGTCTTTTGGTATTGATCCGCCAGACTTCAGCCAGTCTCGAATTGATTTCCACATCTCGGCACGTTTGTTTAAACATCCAGGGTCAAGGACTGTCTTTGTTGACGCCGAGCTAACAAGCATCCAGTTCCTACCAAGCGTTTTACCTGCCGAATAGATTCCTGTTCCATACCCCATGTCAATAAATACCGCGTCAGCCTGCAACTCATCCTCAAACCTTGCGAGCATGTTTGCTATATCGAAGTCGTTGTCGTTCTTGGGGATTGAGGCCAACTTCTTGGAGAATAACCCTTGTCGATATCCTATTGTAAGCATGTCGTCACCTTCCCATGCTGGGTCACAGCCAATTATGATTGGCGCAAAATTGTACTGCTCAGGGCGTAAGATTCGTCCGTAAGCCGCATCCACGTCCTCAGTGCTGATAAATTGCTTGGCCGATGCCGATGGGAACATCCCTCGAACACGAACCTTCACGAAGTCTGAGTCTTCACCATAGTCTTCAACCCACTGCTCCAGCTGTTCTTTGTTGGTTCCTTCGACAGTTCGAGAGTCAATTTGCTTCGTGTACCACCGGTGACTAAATCGCCTGAAGCATTCTCGGAAACGACCAGTGTTTGAGGTTGGATTTCCGAATGCGATCCAAATAATTTCGGTATCGGCATCGGTCAAAGCTCCCTCCGTTACTTCCCAAATTTTATCCATGATGGCTGACGCCTCATCGAATATGACGATGATTCGGTTTCCCTCATTGTGAAGCCCTGCAAACGCATCGGCGTTATGTTCTGACCAGGTTACACGGTCACATCTCCACGTAGCCTTATGCCCAGGCTGTAGAGAATAAATAGACGTTTCTTCACGTCGAAACCACTGGGCTCTATTTGTGATGCACATGTTGTGCCATTTGGTGACCTCCGGCCAGGTCTTTGTTTTCATCTGTTCTTCTTTACCTGCGGTGAGAATTATCCGCGTATTTTCTCGTGTCGACAGTCCCCAATCGATGATCTGGGATATTAATGCAGAGTTGTGAGTAACAATGTAGTCGTTTGCAAGAAACAATGAGTCGTTCGCTTCTACTTGTATACAAACTGTTTCTGTTTCTCCGACATACTCGATCGAATCAATAAACCTTTTTAAGTACCTTGGCTCTGTATTACTTCTCACCCGTTCCTGTTTTCTTTTAATGTAAAAGCATTGAAAATCATCGGGCATTGAAATAACGGTTCTAAAGCAATCTTTGTGTCGAAAACCTTTGAAATAAGCCTTTTTTCTTGTTGGCTTATGGGAAACTCCACCTAATGACCTAACAAGATTTACAACGTCATTACATAATCTCTCTGACGTTGATGAAAAAATAACGGAGCCATGCTTAGCACATTCCCCATCAGTATCAAGAAGGCCACGCAAAAGTTCTGATCTTGATTCTATTTCCCACAAAAAGCATTCTTCTGGAACAAATCTTTGATAACTGGATAAATGTCTTATTTTTAATCTATCCAACTCCTCATATAATTTCAGAACACCTTTTTGACCTCCGTTGCAATGGGTTACAGTTCTTCCAGAATTTTCAATATGCTCAAATACTTCCTTATCCGGCTTGCTGTATCGTCCTGCGCCACGGTTCCCATCCCCAAGCCAAACCCCGATTGCGTACGCATCATTATTTTGAATGCAACCTTTTGCAGGTGATTGAGTCGGTATTTCCCACTGATTAGCTAAAGACTTTCCATTTTTTCTTTTTATCCCGATATCAAGTATTTCTTTAGTCGATAACACTCGATACTCATCGATATTTTTTCGACTAAAGAAGTACTGATATCGTGACTGGGAAAC
>OGWB01000067.1_pt1 | contig 11142 bp, 2 predicted proteins | sample 1575961 | NCBI WGS metagenome assembly OGWB01 (sample SAMN07581556, study PRJEB24739) | freshwater metagenome | place: Singapore | collected 2015-04 | reverse complement strand
GTCTGCCTACAGATACCAAGAATCTGCGTGTTGCCGAAGCCATAGCAAGTCTTGCCCGAGGTGTAGCAGGTGAACGCGCTCGCGCCCAGGAAGGCGAATCCAGAGCAGCAGCCCTGCTTGCTGAAGCCGAACGCAGACGTATGGAACGTCAATTCCAAGAAGAACGTGGTCGTCCAGACCTTGCCAAGAAAGCAGCCGACCAAGAGCAAGCACTACGAGATGCTGCGTATAGACAGAGTATGGCTGAAGCAGAAACCAAAACAAAAATTTTAAGCGGTGTTGGTAGACAAATGCTTGATGCTCAAACAGAAGCAAGAAGAAGAGAAGAGGCAGAGAGAAAAGAAGCTTTTGAACAACAAAAGTATAAAGACGCACCTGAAAGAGAAGCAGCTATAATTAGACTTCAAGCAGAACTGCAAGCCAAAAATAGGCCGCAAGATTTTAATCGTATGCTTTTTGATATAGCTGCAAATCCTAAACATCCTAACCATGAACTAGCTTTATCGTTACTCGGTGGTCAGAGGAGAGGTGCTGACGCAAGACCTGATTTTGCTAAAAGCCAAGAACTAATACAAGCCCGTATAGATAGATTTTCTAAAGAATCTAAAAAACAACTTGAAGCTGAATTAGGACGTAAGCCCACAGATGAGGACATTCGTGAGTACGTTACAAAGAAATACTTTAAAGAACTAGAACTTCAATTTGGCCCTGATTCACTGAAAGGTCAAGGTAGGGCAGGTGGTACGCCAACTGCTCCAGCAGGAAATACGTCGGGCAAACCTTGGGAACGTAACTACAGATAATCTATGGCTGCATTACCCATTCCTGCTGTAGGTTCCGTCGTTGACGGATACCGTTTTCTTGGTGGTAATCCTAACGATAAGAAAAATTGGGAGTCGGTTGCCGCGCCCATCCCTGTCCCTAAAGTTGGTGAAGTCCTTGACGGATATAGGTTTAAGGGCGGCAACCCAAACGATCAAGCTAGCTGGGAAAAAGTGAGTCGTCCTTTAGTGGTAGAAGAAGACAAAGAAGGATTCATCCCTGCGCTTAAAGCTGGATATCAGTCGCTCAAAGGATCAGCCGCACTTACTGCTGGTAAATTGGGGTTAATGGATCTTAAAGAAGCTGAGCGGTATCGTGAAGAACGCGAAGCAGAAGCACGACAAATATTTACCCCTACGGAAAAAGGTTGGACTGAAGCCCCCATCACAAAAACTGCGGAGTTACTAGGAGGTTCTCTACCCTATATGGCCGCACCTGTTGCTGCCGCTGCCACGGTTGCCGCATTACCTGTTACAGGTCCCGCTGGGTTAGCGCTAAGTTTGGGCGCTACTGGATTAGTTTCAGCCACACAATTTACAGGTACAAACTTAGCTCGGCAGCTAGATGAAAACAAAAAAGAAAATCCCAACGCAGGTCTTGAAAGCACAAATTTAGGTACCGCAGCAGCAGCGGCTATCCCGCAAGCTGCGCTAGACATTATTGGTATGAGAGCTATTCCTCTTGTCCGCAATCTGTTTAAATCTACCGGGAAAGAGATCACTGAACAACAAGCCAAAAAGATAGCCGAACAAGGATTTCGACGCACTGTTGCAGACTACACTTTAGCTACAGGTAAGGCTGCGGGTATCGAAGGAACTACAGAAGCTGGGCAGCAGTTCTTAGAAAGACTTCAAGCAGGACTATCAATTAAAGACGCTTCTGCTAGAGAAGAATATGTAGATAGCTTTATTGGTGGCGCAGTTCTTGGTGGTGCCATATCTCCAGTGGGCAGATATATTGAACGCAGAGGGCAAGCAAAAACATCTGAGGAACGGGACACTTTAGACGCATTACAAACACGGATTGATGCAGAATTAATCCAAAAAGAACAAGCAGCCTTGCAGCAAGCAGTTGCTGCGCCGCAAGAAGCACGCAAAGAGCAAATTACTGCTGAACGGCAAGCGGTTCTAGATAAAGCCGCTGCGCAACAAGAGATCATAGATCGAGTTGTAGAACAACAAGCGCTTAGAAAACTAGGACTAGCATATACACCAGCAGACGCTGTGAAAAAAGCCAGCGACAAGGTTGATGCGCTTAAAGCACGGGTTGATGATCTTACGGACGATTATATTGCCGCAGGCGCATCGCCCAGTGAAGCCAAGATCAAAGCCGCTGCACAAGCTGCGGAGGAAGAGAAATACGACAGAGCAAACTTAGAGGAGTTAGAAAATGCTGCTAAATCTATCAGTGCAGCAGGTGGAACAAGCCCTGAAGTACCTAGCCGACCCCGACGAGATACTACCCCCGAAGGAACTCTACCACCTCCACCCAGTGGAGTGGCACCTCCTCCAGTCGCTCCTGGACAAGTTGATGTGGGAGCGAGAAAACCTGACGTTGCATTAGCGCCTCCGGTTGAACCTCCGGCTCCGGTTGAACCTCCGGCTCCGGCTGAGCCTATCGAAACAAAAGAACCTAAAACTGAACAAAAAACAAAACAAAAAACAGCTATTGCTCGCATAGACGAAAATGGTAATGGTATAGCGTTTAACGAATCTGTTTCGGCTGGCACGCGAGAGATTGAAACAGATGATGATATAAGTCTAGAATACCCTTCTAGAGTTGGTGCTGTGATGATTACTCGTATTGATAGACAAGAAGGGGGGCAAAAAGGCCGTGCGTCTGAAGTATTAAAAGCTATTACAGATTGGGCAGATACTAACAATAAACAACTAGTGTTAATGCCTGCTGCTTCAGGAGATTTAAAAAAAGATAATTTAATTGATTGGTATTCTCGCAATGGATTTGTGCAGGAATCAGATGGCGCAATGGTGCGTCAACCTAAAAAGGAACCCCCCAGTGCCCCTACGCCCACCGAAACCGTCGAAACAAAAGAAGAGGGAGCAGCAGCGCCTGCTGAAGGAGCAGCAGTGGCAGCAGCCGTTTCCGAAGAAGAAAGAGCGGCTAGAAGAAAAAAAGTACTAGAAGAGCTAGAACAGTTAGATAAACAGCACGCTGGAGAAGACACTAGATATAATGAAGAAGAAAAAGAAATAAAAGCAATTGCCAGGGCCAATTTTGAAGGAGCATTAGCTTATGGCTCTGATAGATCTCTTTATTCTTCAATAGACGAAGCCATTGATAGTTACGAAGAAAATTTAATAGACACAATAAACGAAACAAAATTTACAAGCGCAATGATTAGTATAGTTGCGGAAGAAATTGCTCGTGCCGAATACAAACGGCTACGTGCAGATTACTACGCAAAGAAAACGCCCGCCACAGAACCTGCCGCACCGCTCGCAGCAAATAACGAAGCTTTACGGGCGGAACTAGACGATAAGCTTAGTGGCCTTGTTGAACAGCAGAAAAAACTGCTTACCTCCAAAGGGGCTATACCTGCCAAAAAAAGTAAGGCTAGGATTGCATACGACGCCCTAGGGGAAGAAATAGAGGGTATAGAATTTGAACTTGATAACTTACGCAGAAAAATAAACAAAGAAAGGCCTATTACTAGCGTAACTACTAAGGAAGAATATGATAAACGTAAAGCAAAACTTGAGTCTGATATTGCTAGTTTGACTAATGATCAAAGTAGACTTCTTACTTCTGCGGGAAAGATACCAGCAGTTAATAGTAAAGGTCGGGAAAGATACGATATTTTAGAAAATCAACTACAAGCAAAGAAAAAGGAATATTTAACTTTTATAAGGACCCCATACGCTAAAACAGGCGTGCCCGAAGATACACGCGTGGAGCCTTTAGAGGGTGAAAGAAAACCCGCCAAAGAACAGATGCTACCAGCGCAGCGAAAATTACTGGAGGAACTTGAAAAAAGCAAAGCTAAGCCTGACGACGAAGGTTCTTTGCGTAGCATAACAGAGATGCTTGTAGGTGCGCCAGCACCAACAGGCACTACGTCCGAAGCAGTCTCATCGATTAGAAATGTAAATCCGTCTTTGCGCAGGGCTGTAGCTAAATACTACAGGCGCTATCAGGAAGGAAAAATTACTGCTAAAGACTATGCTGAAGAAGTAAATCGCATATATGAGGAAACTAAGCAGGGTAGGGAACTTGCCGACTTGGTTCGTGGGCAATTGTATTTTCGTGAGCGCTTACTAAAATCCGAACGTGCAGGCGAACTTCCACCTGGGACGCTGGAGTTCACTGAATGGTTTATAGGCCTGAATCCTGCGTTACTAGACGACGTTTCCATATCCATTAGAGGCCCAAGGAAAGGTAGAGACGAACTTTCGGCAGGAGAATATCTGCCGCTTCCGCGTATTGTTCGACTGTTTGTTGACAATATGAACAGTTCAACAGCCGTCCACGAATTACTGCATCATTTTGAACGAATGATGCCCGAAAAGCTGCAAGCCCAGATTAGAGAGATGTGGCTTAATGCTTTGATCGACAAACTAAACCGTAGTTCTCCTGGTTCATCAGTACGAGAATACTTAACAATTGTTCATAATGTAGCTTTAAGCGACAAACGAAACAACGCGGCCATAAGCTATGCTGTAAACATGATTGCTAGAGGAGAAGTCCCGCCCAGTTACTATCAATACATAAACCCATCTGAGTTTTGGGCAGTAAACGCCACTGAAATAATGCAGGGGCGGTTTGAAGGCACTACCTCTGTAATTAGCCGTATTAAGCAGTGGATCACGGAACTAGTTGCCAAAATTAAAGATTACTTTGGCTTGCCGTCAAACGCCCTCCTTTTTCGTGCTTTAGACAGCTTAATTAAAGCGGATGGTAAGTATAAGAGTAAATCTCTACTAACCAAAAGAACATCAGGCTACTACTCATTTGCTGGTCAAAAGTCCATTGACTATAGTTCATATGACCCGCAAGAAATTGCAGACGACAAAACTCGCAAGGAAGGCAACCTTAAACAGGCTAAGGCCCTGGAAGCTAACGGTGCGTCGCCTATAGAGATATGGAACAAAACGGGCTGGTTGCACAGCAAGATAGATGATCAATGGCGCTATGAAATAAACGATAGTAAAGCCACGTTCAAAGCTGATTTCTGGACCAACTTGCCGGAAGTAAACGCTGTTTTTTCTTCTGTAGCCAGCACACCAGAGAATGAGCGAACGACAATAGGCGAAATATTAGACCACCCCGAGCTTTACAGGGCGTACCCCGAACTAAAAGACGTTGTCGTTTTTAAACGCAAAGCATTTCTTGACTGGAGTGAATCTGTACAAGGCTACTTCTCTCCAGATGGAACAATAACGATAACGCCCTACGCAAAAAATCCTTTTTCTACATTGCTGCATGAAATACAACACTGGATTCAACGCAAAGAAGGGTTTGGTCCTGGCGGTAATGCTGAATCTGTGCAGCTTGCTAACAACGTAGATATATTAGAATTACTTAAAGAACGCTATGAATATATTTTAGAAGAAGCCCGTAAGGTTTATCCTGAGACTTATGACTCTAAGAAACTGATTACTGACACACTAAGAAAAACAGTTACTCTAGAGGCGGCTATTGACAACCAGTTTGAACTTAGTAAGTCTGTAACAAAAAGAAATTTGCTGGGGAATAAAGAAAAAAGCTTAGTAAAAGAATTAAATGATGTAGGCGAGGGGATAGAAAACACCAGACAAGAATTAAAAAGCGCTGTAGACGTTGCAGTATCTATTGTCAAAGGAAAAATAGACGCAATAAATAAACAAGTTGAGGAACAAAAACAAAAAGTTCGCGAGCAGATAAAAGATTTATTGGATAAGAAAGATGCAAATACAAATAGCACAGAAGCAGAAATTAAAGATATTGTAGAAAAAGAAGAAAAACTAAAGAAAGAAATATCTGATTTATTTGATCAAAAAATTGGTGCTTTTAGAGATGCTTTTAAAAGAAATCAAATTAGTTCTTTAATAGAAGCTAAAAAAGCAGAGCAAAATATTTTATATGAGCAAATTAATAAAAAAAGAAAGGCAGCTAGAGACAAAAATGAAGAGTTGCAAAATAATATAGATGAGTTGCGGCATCGCAAATTAGACTTATTTAAACATGAGGAAGAAGAAAATTTACTTTTAGAAAAAAGAAAGTTGGAGGGCACAGTCACGTATACGGGTCGGTTTATTAGTGGACCACCAGAAGACCCGACTGTGCTTGCAACTGTGGATAAACTGAATAAATTAACCAAACGTGAAGACGAACTAAAAGAAGAAATAAAACAAGCTAAAGACGAGCATCGCGTAGCTAAAGACAACTACAATAAACTTGAAAGCTCCTTAGGTGCTGGTTTTGACCGTGCTTCTGTTATAGATATTAAGCACGATTTGTATCAAATGATTTCTGGCGAGATTGAAGCCAGAAACACACAAATACGCCAGAAAATGACGGAGGAAGAACGGCGACAAAAGCCGCCAAGCGAAACAGCAGACATTAGTGAGAAGTATGCGTTTCTTAATACTTTTGGGCAGGGGGATGCCCGCGCAGAGGGTAGACCAGCGCCCCCTGTTGTTCGTATCTTGGCAAAAAACGCCAAACGCGCCGATGAATATTTTGATGCTCTATATTCAATCCGAGGCCCAATAAGCGGCAAGTCCAAGTGGAGGACAGTTGAAGACGTATCTAAAACTTTAATAGGAACGCTTAACAACGCGTTTAAAAACTCTGCGGTGTGGAACGAAGTTTCCAAAACCATAGTTCCTGCCATCTGGAATCCAGTTAACGGCAAACTGCGTAGGGCTTGGTTATACACTGCAACGCTTAGGCAGATGGCAGATGTAACAAGAGACAAGTTCCCACAGCTTGTCGCAGCAATTAACATAGTTGACAAGATGACTTCGTTTCGCCTTAAAAAGCTAAACGACGCTCGTGAAATTACTCTAAAGTGGATTAACGCACAAAACAAGAATCCTAAGCAGTCAGAACTGCTTGGTAAGATTATGCTGGACGCCACAATTGAAGGTTTAGATCCAGCTATGGGTACTACAAACCCAGAGCTTGATGCTGCGTGGGCATCGCTTGACCCAGAGTTTCAGCAGATTTATGTGTTGGTAAGAGATTATTTTGCGAATAATCTAAAAGAGATGGTTCGCGACATGAAGCTAAAAGCCTTGAGGCTACCAAAGCACGAAAGGCAAGCAGCCATACGCAAAATAAACGAGATGTTTGGCCCGGATAAGTTAAAGACCCCATACTTTCCGCTTAGGCGCTTCGGAGAGTATTGGTTCCAGGTAGGCTCTGGAAAATTTAAAGAATTTTACGAGTTTGAAAGTGAGACAGGTAGAGAACTGGCACGGCTAGCCCGCAAAAGAGAGCTTGAAGCTGGCAACGCACAACAAAAGAAACTTGCAGAGACTATCAAGTACGGGGCTGGTGTATCAGAACTCATCACAAAAAATCTCGCTACTACTGAAGTAATCAAAAAGATTGATGAGCTTGTAGACTCGATACTGCCTCGCCCACCGCTTAAGCAGCCAGGAGGACCCGTGCCTCCCGCCCCCGGTGTTAAGACCCAAGATGAGATCCGCAAAGAAATAAAAGACGGGCTTAATCAGTTGATGTATATCATGCTGCCGCAACAAAGCCTGCGTAAGATGTTCATTAACCGTAAGGGAATCCAGGGTGCAAGTGGAGACATGCTGCGCGTTTTTGCAGACGTAGCTGTGCATAGCGCCTACCAGATGTCTCGCGTCAAATATAACAACGATTTTATTAACAACATAAATAAAGCGTACGAATACGTTAATGAGTATTTTACGCCAGACAAAGCTGCAATGTACAGAGATTATGTACTTGAGCTTGATAAAAGAACCAAAACTATTCTTAGCGCAGAAGATAAATCCCTTGCCGCAAAAGTGGCCGGAGCCGCAAGCTCAACGACGTTCTATTGGATGTTGTCGGCTCCGTTTACATCCATGCTCAATCTGCTGGGTTTTGCTGTGTTCACAGGTTCCAAACTAGGTGGAACCTATGGGTACGCTAAGGCTACCGAAGTTTTACTTAGGAACGCAGGTAGGTATGCAGCTACCACACCCGGAAGAACCTTCTCTCCAATTGCGCAAAGCATAAAGCAGAAAAAGCCGAGCCTCGCATTGGCAATGCAGTTTCCCTCTATTGTAGAAGGAGGCAAGTTGCCCCCACTATTGCAACGTGCTGCTGATGAGTTCATTAACCAAGGCCAGATAAATATAAGTTTGACTAACGACATATTTGATCTTAGTGATCGTCCATCAGAATTATACACAACTAGATATGAAGTAATTAAAAAAATTCTTAGCGGCTTATTTCATCAGTCGGAAAGATTAAACCGCGAAGTTGCTTTGATGTCTACGTTTGAGCTTGAGTATGAAAGACTGCTTAACGCACCAAAGCGCGACATGCGCGGATTTATTCTTCGGGACGCAAACGGCGATCCCGAAGTGTACTCTCCAGATGAAGCATTCGACACCGCAATCGATGAAGCAAAGCGGGTAGCTGGCTTGACATTGGGAGACTTTAGCCGACAGATGAAGTCTCGGTTGTTTGCAAACATACCACTTAGCATAATACTTAAGTTCAAGCAGTATGCATTTATGGCGACATATAATTATATGCGCCCGCTTCTTACGGGTCTTACTCCATCATTTAGTAAAAAAGAAAGAAAAGAACTTACAGATTTCTTTGTTTCACAAAACCTCTCGCAGCCAGAAATAGATCGCAGGATTAAAGAGGTAGAAGAATTTAAGCGGGGGCTGTCTAGCCAAGCTAGAAAAGAAGCACTAGGGATACTTGGCGTTACATTCTTGTTGGGCGGTCTTGAGGCTATGCCGTTTTTCTGGATAGGTATGCCGATTCTAGCTGCAATGTTTGCGGGGGATGAAAAGGATGACGATGAATTATTCAATTATGTAAACTGGTTTAGGAGATGGGCTTCTAGTTGGTTAGGTGGTGAATCGTTTGCTCGCGGCCCAGTGTCACAACTGGTAGGTGGGTCGCTATCTGAACGTGTGAGTCTCGACCCCAAGAACATGTTCTATAGAGACGGCAGGTATTCGTCAGATATAGAAGAAAGTATTATAGAAGAAATTATAGCTAATGCTGGGCCAGTTGTCGGCCTAGGAATGAACGCAATAAACGCATATAAGTTATATAGCGAAGGACAGTACTATCGTGCCGTAGAAAAAGCGATGCCTGCGTTTTTCCAAAAACCAATGCAAGCTTATCGTTACGGCACAGAAGGAGCAGTCACACGATCTGGGGAAGTGCAAATGCCCCCCGAAGATTTTAGTGGCTGGATGCTTGCCATGCAGGCGGTTGGGCTACAGCCTGAATCACTGGCGATGATACAGAAACGAGCTATACAGACGAAAGAAAGTGAGCAAAAACTTCTCAGCAAAGAAAAAGGAATACTCGATGTTCTATGGCAAGAAAGAGAAAACGAAAAAGGCTTTGAAGACGCGCTATACAAAGCTGTAGAGTTCTACGAAAAATACCCTGCAATGCTAGGTGAAAGCACGCTACCTGATAAAATAGAAAGATCATTCGAAACAAGACAAAAGCTAAAGAACGAAGCAGAGGCTATTGGTGCTCGGCTAGACAAACGAACTACACCCTATGTAGGGCAAATGTTAGAAAAACCAACACCGAAGCCGCCTGCTATGACTGTCAAGGAAGTACGACAAAACTATCCACAGTACGACGATATGACAGACGAACAACTGGCCGCTGCGCTTAAAGCTAAAGGTCTATTGAAGGAATAAAAACCCCCGCGAATGCGGGGAGCATTGGCGGGGGAAAAGTCCAACCCAGGAGGAGAAACAGCCCGCAGTATACTACAAAAGACGCCACACGCGCAAGCCCCTAATGCCATTGTGGAATACAAACCGTATGCCAACTTTGAACCCTAGGCGCTTCATCTTCGCTCTCATTTCCTTCTTGGCTTCTTCTGCGTGTATGCAAGGTACAAAGAAAGAACTGTTAATACTAAATTTTTTAAAGTCAATGTCGTATTCTACGCCGTCGATTTGCATGGCTCATTCGCTGTCTCTTCTTTCACGTCGCTTATCAGCGCGTCGGTATCTATAAACGTGCCTTCGTTACAGTCAAGAACGTAGGCGGCTTGTGCTGGTATGTTCCCTAGCTTTGTTCCCTTGGACATACGCTTGTTCACAGTCTCTACGTAAACTTTTTCTTTTGTAAGATTTCTTATCAAAGACCGTATGTTTATACGGTATTCCTGGCAATATTTGCGTAAATAAGAACAGTCTATAAACAGTAGCTTCGTGTCAGGTTCATATCGCACTACTAACTCACCAAAAGGTTCCAGTATAGGTAGCGCCTCTACATTGGACCTGCGATCAAGCTCCCCGTTAATGATAAGTGTATTTTTCCTGTACCTGTTCCAAAAATCAGCAATGATCTGAGAACTGTTAGTCAATGGTATAGCCGAGTCCATTCGCATGGCGCGTATCTCTAAGATCAACCAGTCAAACACACGGCGCACATCGATATCGTGAAGACCCAGACTGCGAGCAACTAGTGCCCCCGCTATATTGCAGGCCACCATGCCCGACCAGTATCGCTCTCGGTTAGAAAAATTAGCCCTCCGATCAAGCAGCCTGCGGACTTCCGACACTGCTTTGATACGTTCTTCTAGGTTAGCTACAAGATCTTGCAGATAGATCTTACCTGCCATGCCATAATTACTGTATAAGCTACTGTAAATTGTATCAGCCTTCTCTTTGCTAAGCAGCTTAGTACTAGGGACAGTAAATTCAAGCACCCTCATGAGTTCCCCATCAGAAGTCCCCAGTGTCTTAAGTTTGTCTACGACGGATGCATTAGAACTGCACACCATGATGGTAGCCCACTTGGCAAAATTCATTCGCTCTTCGTTTACATTCATCTTCATACGCCCTCTGCCTCGGCCTTGGGAAACGGCGTATGCAAAGTCTGAGAACTCGTCACCAGACATCTTTGTTATCTCATCACAACCCAGAGGAAGATTGTTCATTACACCAAGTCTGTGATATCTAGTATTAGCAGTGTCCCTTGACATAAGCATCATTTCTTCGGGGTGCCCATAGACGCTGTGCATACACTTCAGGGATGTGGTCTTACCGGTGCCAGATTCGTCGTTCACAAGATTGATGATCGCCCCGGCTAGATTGATGTGCTTTATGAGCGGTGCGCCGAATGCAGTAAAAAACGCAAAGG
>OGWB01000066.1_pt1 | contig 11217 bp, 12 predicted proteins | sample 1575961 | NCBI WGS metagenome assembly OGWB01 (sample SAMN07581556, study PRJEB24739) | freshwater metagenome | place: Singapore | collected 2015-04 | reverse complement strand
GCTCTTCCGATCTGTTTCCAGTCACGATATGGATTGCTTATAGGTTCCCAAATCCATCGGAAGGAAACTGATACCGCTAATCTCGTCAAAGTGCTTGTACACCCACGCACCAACCTCCATCCACTCGTGCTCACGCACAGTCACGGTGATGCTAGGCTTGTGTTCGCACCAGTGACGCTGATAGGTGAGCCACAACTCTAGGTGTTCAATAGCAGTCATGTCGTTGCGGGTAAGGGAACCCACAGCCTTCATGGGGAACGAGAACACCATTGTGTGGTCAGGACGCATATTGCACGGCTCGTGTGGGAACCCCCTGTCAATCATAAACTGACACAGGGGGTCTTTGCGGTCAGCACGAACGGTGCGGATGTAGTATTCGTTGTGTCGTGCGTGGATGCCGCTTGCGGAATCGGTTAGTTGCGATACGGTTCCACTTGGCTTCACACAAGTAATAGCCGCAGCAGGATTGATGCCAATCTTTTTTGCCCACTCCTTGTTGGTAGCCACAGCATCAGCCTTCAGGGTTTCAAGCAGCACATTCAGATTTGCTCCCTGTCCACGCATGAGTGGATTGTCAAGAATGCCTGTGAGCGACACACCAAGCAGTGCTTCCTCTTCGCAGTTCTTCTTCCACTCGCTAGACAGATACGGAAAATGGGTAAGCGAGGCTTGCCATGTACCAAGAATAGCAGCAAGGCGAACCTTACGCTTCAGGGATTCAGGAGTGTCGTCCTTGCGAACAATCACTTCTGAAAGGTTGCAGAACTCCTTGTCACGGAGAATAATTTCAGAATTGTGAACAAGAACACCGTTCGCAAAAAAGTTTTGGTTGGGAGTTTGTATATCGTAAGTATCAATCCTACCATCAACCTTCTTGATTTGCTTTACTTTTCCGCGAATTGTTTTTTTGCTTGTTTCCATTCTTTTAGTTCCTTGTGGTAGTAACTGCCATCAAGCAGATACGGTGAAATGTCTTTTATTATTTCTAACTTTATCCCGTTACGCTTACAAACTCTTCTTGCTTTTTTTGACCTGTTGTCTACATTATCAAAATAGTTTCCTTTTATTTCTACGACCTTTACTAGTTTTCCGTTTTCGTATATGAAAAAATCTGGTCTATATGTTTCGTTTTTTCCTTTTAGTGTCTGTATTTCAGATTTCCACTCTATTTCATTTCTATCCAACCATTTTGCGTATATGAATTCCAAACAACTTCTGAGCCAAACCCGTTCTCCGTTTCTGTTTTTATACCATCCCTGAATGGATTTGGTTTGTTTTTCTGCTCTTTCTGGAAATCGTTCAACCCAATTGTAGAAAGGACTCTTTTCTCCTTTTACATTTTCGCTTCTTCGTCTTCGGAGTTCATCCGTTACAACCGATGTTCCCTTTCGTGTCTCTGTATTTGTCCATTTGAGTAGAAAATTTCTAGTTTCTGTATATGAGATTCCCAATTCTTTTGCTATAATTTTATAGCCTGTTCCGTTTTTATAATAATCTTCCAATTCTTTATGTGCCTGTGGGTCAAGAGGATTTGCTTTTGCCCACAATTGTCTTTCGCTTGGAACTCTGGTTTGGTTAACTACTCCATTTTTAGACAGTAGATTTTCTCTCCACTCTCTTATGGTTTTTACTGTTTTCTGTGATAGCATTTGCGTTTCCTTTGGTATAAATCCCTGCACTATATTTATAATTGGTTGAAACGCAAACCACATCGTTTTCTGTAAGTTTTTCTGCGTCCACATACCCTCTGTTTTCCGTCCAAACTTGATGGTCTGGTGTTATTCTGAGAGTGTGTGATTCTCCGTTTTCGTCTTCTATTTCTACTTCAATTATTTCCGCGTTTGGTCGTGTCATATCTCCAGAAAGAATTTCCGTGTATTCCATCTCATTGGTTTCTGTGTTGTACGAATACACCAAGAATCCATCAGGGTCAGACACAACAGCAGATAGAGGCATTTGCCCCATGTTTGTTTCCACTAGTGTATCACCATCCAAACAGCAAGGATTAGTTCCGAACTCGTAGGATGCGTCACGACGCTCACCCAGTTTAGCCACAGTCTTCTGACACGCATCACGGTTAAAGATGCCACGCTCGCCACTCTTGGAGTTGTACAGGGACAGCCACTCCTCCATGAATGTGCCAATCTCGGGCTTCTCCTTGTATGCAACGCTATTGTTTGCAAGTGCTCGTTGTGGATTCTCGTTCCACCACGCACCGCTCTTGGCATTACGCATACGCTCGTCGGTAAGATTGGACAGAGAGATAAGAGCCGAACGACGCACACCACCCACAACCACCACTTCGGCTACCTTGCAAATAATGTCGTGGCACTCCATAGAGGTGAGTTTGCGTCCTGCTGCTCGCTTGAAGGTGTCAACGGTAAAGCGGAACAGTTCTTCTAGTGGACGAGGACCGCTTGCACGACCACCGAATGTCTTGAGACGAGCACCTGCGGGGCGAATCTTGCTTGTATCCCACGACGGAATCTGTCCACCGATGAGCAGGGAAACCAGTTCACGATACGCTTTTGCCCATCCTTCTTTGGAGTCCTTGACCACAATCACGGTGTCGCTGTTGCTGAACTGCTCTGCGATGGTGGGTAGTTTCTCCACATACTGACGCTCCACAGAAAAGCCAACACCTGTGCCGCACATAAGCACATACAGAATTTCATCAAACGCACGAACCTTGTTGACTGCCACATACGAGCAGTTGTAACCTGCGGTGTTGTCACGCTTTAGTGCTTCGCCTGCGGTCATCAGGGAACGCATGGACGGCATGATTTCCAGATTCAGAACGGCTTCACGGAGTTCTTCCCGTGTAGCCTTGGAAATCTTGACACCCTTATCGTTCCAGTGCTCATCAAAGAAACGGAAGTAGCGGTCAACAGTTTCTTCCCAAGTTTCGCGTCTGCCTTCACTCTCAAGCCACCGAGAATATCTTGAAAGGTGAATAAACGACTGATACTGAGTGGGAAGACTCTTGCTCATACTTGCCTCCATTGTTAGGGTTGGTAGATTATGTAGCCCTCTACCTGTTTCACAGACGACTTAAAATACAAGAACAAATATTTTGTTATTATTGGTTTAGAAAATTATTTGCGGAATCAATGGTCTGATTGTAAATGTCAAGAGACACACCGCTATTCACTATGTAATTTCTATTTACAAAATTAGACAGAACCTTTTTGTGAATAAGAATTGCTTGTGTGTTTGGTTGAGATTCAGCAAGCATATTTTGAATTGTGCTTGCAATATGGTTCATCCACAACAGGTGTCTTTGTGCTTTTTCTTGTTCTGTTTCCATAGTCTTATGTGATGTCTGCTAGGAATGTGTCTAGGGTTGCGTTTCCATCGGATGTATTTTTCACAGTAACCAAAACACCTGGTGTTCCTGTATCTGCCCCAAAAGTAACATATTGATTGTTTGAAACAGTAAATGTTCCGTTAGGCAAGATGTATGTCATTACAGGATTACTAGTTTCATTCGGTGGAGAAAACACAGCGTAATCTTGTGTAATTTCTGGTTGAGTATTTGTTACGGCGTAATACAAATCAGTAAAATCGCTGCTATATTCCACCTTCAATGTTATGGTTTGATTTATTCCTGTTATCTGTCGTGATGAATACACATATTTTTCCACTCCGCTATCAAAACCAACATTAGCCCAATTTACGGCATTGGGAGTAACATCAGAAGGAAGTTCAGCGGGGGCTATTGTTGTGTTTGCGTGACCACGAAACCCAAGAAGATGTCTCATGCCAAGTTGCCCGCAAGGTTGAATACATTGGTTTGATACGATACTAGAGATGCCGAACCGTGTTGTCCTGCTATTTTTAGAAGACTAGTGTAAGAATTTAGTGTGACTCCTGATGCCGCAGTAAATCCTACCTGTCCTGCACCTAGTTGTATGACTGTTACGCTGTAACCTACAGGGAGTCCTGTGGGCACAGTTGCAGTTATTCCTGATGCGTTGTTCATGGTTAATACTTCACCGTTGTCTGAACCCAAGAATGTGTATGTGGTTCCAGTTAGTGCCACTATTCCACCTGGAGAAAGAACATAAGAACTAGAAGTTATTCCGCTTGCAGAAATTCCTGCTGTAAAACGAGTAAGTGCAGAGAATGTGCCTCCCGCTGCGGAGATTCCTGTGTTTGCGTTGAATGAACCAGCAACTGTGATAGAGTCTGTGGTTGCATCACCAAGATTCACATTTCCATTAGCCACCAAATTGCCGCTGACTGTGAGTGTGGAACCACTTGGAACCACTATACTAGAAGAGAGTGTGATACCACCCTCTGCGGAAATTCCTGATGTGGTTTGGAATGGAACAATAAAGTCAGGCATGGTAGTCCTCTATTACACTGGTATTACGGTTTCAATCACCTTGAATGTGGTGTTGGTATTGGTGGGTGTTGCTCGGAGACGGAGAACGGTTCCTGCATTAGTTATGGTTGTGGTGTAAGACGAGCATAGACTTGAGCCTGTGCGAATCAAGCCGTATTGGGTGTTGTAGGTGTTGGTTCCGTCGTGAATTGCAATTATTTTAAGTGCTTCGTATCCACTAGAGTGTGAAGCCTGTACAAAGAATTCAACGCTTCTGTTCGTGTCCACACCACCATCGTTAATTTCTACACTTGCAATGTTCTGATTGGCTGCGGTGGTTCCTAGTGTGGCGGATTGAGAAGACAAGAACGCAGATGCAGCACCAAAATAAACATCTCCTGTGGTGATAAAACCACCAGCATTAACCGTGCTGTTGCAAACGACTGCTCCATTCAAACTTATAGCGGCAGATTGGTCATCAACTGTAATAGATATTCCGTTGCCATCATTGTTCCAATCACCGATAAAAGTTATACTGTTTCCACCGTTTCCAGTAGAATCAGAGTTTATGTAAACGGTTCCACCTGCTCCAGTAGTAGAAAGAACAGAATCGGTTTGTATGCCTGACAAGAATCTAGTATTGGCAGAGAATGTTCCACCGTTGGAAGATATTCCCACAGCAAAAGAATTCAGAGCCGTGAATGTGTTGGCTCCACCAACAGTTACGCCTGTAACCGCACCCGTCAATCCGTTGAAAGTCTGAACACCCGTATTGGTGATGGTGATTGCACCAGTTGCAGCACTAATGCTTATTCCTGTGCCTGCTGCTGCTGATGATACTCCCTGAACTGCACCTGTAAGCCCATTAAACGAACTCACATAATCGGTTGGAATATCGTAATACAGAGTTCCATTGTTTGTGAATGTCCACTTGTCTGTGGACTCGTTCCACAGGATTTGTGTGTTAGCGGATGTCCCACGCTCAATTTCCACACCAGCATTCTCTGTGGGAGTGCCTGTCACATTAGAATTGAGAGTAATTATATTGTCTTCAATCAGCACAATCTCGCTGATGCTTGTGGTTACTCCACCGCTCACAGTCAAGTTGCCATTCACATACAGGTTTCCACCCACAGTCAGCCCACCGCTTACATGGGCAAACGATGTCGTGAGTCCTGCGTTTAGAGTCTGTAGCCCTGTGAAAGTATTGGCTCCAAGAGACGCACCTGTAACCGCACCCGTCAACCCATTGAAGGACGAAACCCCTGTTACGGCTCCTGTGGCTCCGTTAAAGGTTGCCACATACGAAACTGTTGCTCCCAAGAAACTAGAAGACACAGCATCAAAGTAATTTTTGACTGCTGCGTGTGTGGGGAGTTGTGTGGTTAACCCTGCGGCAATTCCACCTGAAGCACCACAAACGCCTGCACCCACCCACACAGGAGAGTTTCCGCTACCTTTACCTATCCACAGGGTGTTGTTGCTGTAATTGAAAACTGGCTCGGCAAGGGTTAGTCCTGATGCCGATGTGGGATTTGTTGTGCTTTTCTTTAGTGAAATTTCAATTGCCATACTGTTCCTCTACGGTATTTAGGTTATTCAGCAACCGTTAGAACGCCGCCGTCTATGTCTCCAACAGGGTCGCCTTTAGCACCAGCCGCACCCGCAGGCACATACAAAACCGCAAAATTTTCACCTTCGTTGAACACACCACCCGTAGCAGAACCCTCTGATCCCGATGCCCAAGTTAATGAATAGCATGTGGTAGCACCACTATACGCACCTATTCTCGCTATGCTTGCTGTTCTATACGCAGATATCAGATTTCTGTCGGTGCTTTGAACATATAGAACACCTCTAAATGCCGCCACACCAGAAGACGGAACGCTAATAAACAATTCGTAAATATTTGAACGGTCAACTCCGTGGTAGTCTGTTCCCGAGAAAAATAGTGTGTTAGCACCGAGGCTGTGAGGTGTGGATATTGCGTAATTTCCTGACATGTATCCTGAACCAAAACTTATTCCGTTGTTGGCAGACGGTCCTGTTCCAACTGCTGTATACAGATATCTGAAACCAAATGCACCTGTTACACCTTGCGGTCCTGTTGGTCCAGTTGCTCCCGTGGCTCCAGTTGGTCCAGTTGGTCCCGTTGAGCCTGTAGCACCAGTCGCTCCACGCTCGGATGTGAGCGGCACAACCACAAACTTCAAGAACTCTACAGTAATGTCTTTTGCTGCCGACCTGTTTTGAACAATAAAGAACACACGGTCGTTGGTGTTCAAGTCTAAAACCGTTTGAACCGTTCCCGCAATAGCGTCGTTTTGGTTGGGGCAAGTGATGTATATTTCAGATTCAGAAATGCGGTCAGCGTCAGCACTCAACCCGCTGCTGATGTTTGTATTCTTGCCCACATAGAATCCGCAAGTGTTTTGGCTTGCGGCTACAGTAAAGTTGAACGACGCAACCACATGGAACTTGCCACCCGCTCCAAGATATTGCAGCGAGTTGGTGGTGGCGTGTTTTTGAAAGTTGAACAGTTCACCTGTGGTCACGCCACCTGCAACAACTGCTCTTTGGTTTATGGCTGTTATGGTTGTGGCAGTGGCATTGTTCTTTAGATACATCACACCCACATCATTGTTGCCTGCAACGCCTGCACCTGTTGCACCCGCTGGACCTGTTGGGCCAGTTGCACCGATTCCACCCTGTATGCTTACAGTTACTTTGCCACCAGACTTTGTAACGGTAATGTTGTTTCCGCTAAAGTCTATGCCACGAACATCAGGAGTAATCTTTGTGCCGTTGTGGTAAATAGCAACCTTGCCACCACCACCTGTGGACGCAAGCCAACCCATATCGGCAGCAGACACTTTGCCTCCACCAAGAATCTTGGACAGAATCTTGTTGAGACGGTCTTCATCAATCTCTATAGACTTTTCTTTAGGGTCATAGACAAGCGGGAACTTGGCAGTCAGGAGTCCGCTGTCGCCCTGCTCTCCCTTTTCTCCACGATCACCCTTGTCGCCCTTGTCTCCCTTTAGACCTTTTTCGCCCGCTTTTCCTGCTTTGCCTTCTTTACCGTCTTTGCCGTCTTTTCCATTCTTTCCATCTTTTCCCGCTCTTCCTTCATTACCTGGAATTCCAGGCTCTCCTCTATCGCCTTTAGCACCTTTTTCACCCACTTCACCGCGAGGGCCAACTTCGCCACGCTCGCCACGATCACCTTGCTCGCCCTTCTCACCACGCTCGCCCGTATCGCCTTTATCGCCCTTCGGGCCTTGAATGCCTTGAACACCTTGCTCACCTGTGTCTCCTTTATCGCCTTTGTCGCCCTTTTCGCCCTGAACGCCTTGTTCGCCCTTGTCACCTGGCCATCCGTTCCATCCTGTTTCACCGCGTTCACCCTTCTCTCCCCGTTCACCCCGTTCACCACGAATACCCTGCTCACCCTGCTGTGGAACAATAGCAGCAATTTCTGAAAGCACAGTAGCCAGCCCCTTGCGGAACTCGGTGAACTGGGATTCGGTAATGTAAACAGGAGGTGCGGGTGGAGGTGTCCACTCTTCGCCTTCGCTGATGGTCACGGTTTTAGGAGACGGAACCACATGCTCAAACAGGGTGTCCACAACTCCCACATCCGCAGACAACACAACGGCTCTTCCGTTTGGATCAAGAAAGCAATGCTCACCAATGCCGTCACCAATTTTCAAAATATATGGGTTGTGTCCTACTGCTTCGGTTTGTGAAATATAGGTGAACTTGTCACCGATACGGTAATCTGTGCCTTTTACCTTGTGTGTGAGTAGGAACTGTGCACCAAAGCCGTAACGCCCCTCCGAAAACGGTAGAGGCTGCGGCTCGGGCGAGTCTTTAGGCTTTGAGAAGCGTTTAAACTGTTCCATCGTATTATGTAGGGAGTGTCGTTAGTGCCTTCCACGAGTGGGGGAACAGGGGTGCGACTATTTCAGAAATTGCACGGGCGTATTCGCGGACTTCCCATTGAGCGTGTGCGTCTACCCGTTGTGTGTAGATTCGTGCAAACGCAGACAGGGAACCTGTCCACCACCATTCTGTATAGGTTCCCTGTGGGAGAACCGCTCGTGCTTGTTCAGGAGCAACGCCACGAGCCAACAGACGGTTGTATGCGTCAAGGGCTTCCAACACAACCCGATTATACATCTGGTCCATTTCGGCTACCAGCGGAACATCGTCCACAAAGTCGCTGCTGCCCTGCTTGGCTCCGTCTGTGGGTGCTGCTCGCCATTCAGGGGTGTAGAACTGCGGCTCGTCTGTGACATACCGACGAGACACTTCATTTTCTACCATTCCCACCTTGTGCTTGAACAGTTGTGTCCGCACAAAGATGGGAGCCTTGATACGGAGCGTGATTTGTGGATGGGCAAACGGAGTCCAGTGCTTGTGCTTGGCTAGATATGCAATTAGTTTTTCGTCACGGGTTTGCAACTTTCGGGGAGTGTTTCCACTCCAATGGGGTTCGCCTTCCCAATCGCTGGCTTTATTGAAAGACACACGAGCAGCATTCACCACAGTAAGGTCGCTGCCCATATGGTCAACATATTCCACATGACCGCAGTTAAGCACAGAATAAAAAGTTTCACGAGTTTGCATAATTTTTTATCCGTAGAATTCTTCGTCTTCGTTCTGATCGTTCTCTTCGTCTAGGTCGTCTTCGTCCTTTTGGACTTCTTCCAATTCAAATCCTTCAAGTTCTATGCCTGTCAGGTCTTCTGCGTATTCCACTGCTCGCTTGTAGATTTCAGGATTTGTGGTTTTCAGATATTCCACAATAGCAAAAGCGTATGCAACCACAGGGTGTCTGAATTCATCGCCGCCGTCGTGATCTTCTCGTTCCATATTACACCTTCTTCCATTGGCTCCATTTGAGACGGGCTTCCATTCCACTACACGAGTATCTATCAATCGCGTCTTGAATCTCTCGGCAGGACTTGCCTGAAAGAATCATATCGTTAATATCTTTTTCTAGAATTCCAGCACCCCACACGCAGACTTGGTAGCCTGCTTCAATGGCTTCTCGTGTGGCTTCAACAATTTCTCGGTTACGAGGCTCGTTGTCCAAAACAATAACCACATCATTGAAACGCCTGACCACATCTCCCACCTCGCTGCCAGCAAAAGCAATCCCATTATCCAAAAACAAAGAGTCAAGCGGGCCTTCAGTAGCGTAAACTCGTCGTGAGTAGTCAACCGTGTCGCCTCCAAAAAACATTCTACCGTCCTTGGCGAACTTCACAGTAATGTACCGTATTGCACTCTTGGAACCACCAATGGCTCGTCCTTGCACTCCCAACAGTTCTCCGCTCTTGTTCAGGAACGGGATGACGATACGCTCGTCATTTGGGACGGTAGAATATGTAGGGTCAATGCCCCGCACCCAATCACCAAACGAATGGCTAAAATATAGACGGTCAGTGTGTGGAAGCAGCCGACCCTCGCAATATTTGCGAGCAGCGTGGTCTGCGTCTAATTCTGAAATACGCGGAAGACTTATCTTTATTGCCTGTCGTGCAATCACCGTCTCATCAGGCTTGGTGTAGTTGGAGTGTCCGTTCTCGCCTGCTCGCCAACGCTCTAGTGCGTATTCACGACACAGCACAGGAGCCACAATCTCCAAGAACTTGTAGATGGTGTGTCCAATACCGCAGTTGTGGCACTTGTAGTAGAAATCATTCTTCTTGGGAAAGAAAAATCCACGAGCCTTGTTCTTGTTCTTTTGTGAGTCTCCGCAAAGGGGGCATCTCGTATTTGCTATTTCCGAACTCTTCCATTTGAATCGTTCTAACTGCGTAGACACCAAATTGATGTATTTCTTGTCAATATACTTGCTCATAATACGATTCTTTTATACATATTTAGTCCCCACATATAGGACATACTCTATGAAATACTACATTTACGAAATAAAAAATATCATCAACGGAAAAAAGTATATTGGTTACACAGAAAATGCAGAGAGAAGATGGAATGCTCACAAAATTCGTAGTAAGACTATTAGAGACTGTCCACATCTTCACAATGCCATGAGTTTTTATGGTATAGACCATTTTGTGTTTTCGGTTTTGAGTGAACATGATTCAAAGCAAAATGCTCTTGAAGAAGAAAAAAGAATGATATCAATTTTGAATACAATAGATCCATCTGTAGGTTATAATATTTCATCAGGAGGAGAGGTTGGTGGATTTGTAAATGAAGAGCATCGTAAGTCAGTCGTGGAGAGGATGAAGACGAACAATCCTATGAAAACTATAAGGAGAAATAAAGGAACTTTTAAATTAGGTCATAAACCAGTTATAACCAAAGAAAGAAACCAAAAGATATCAGAGGCAAAAATAGGAATCAAGAATCATAATTATGGAAATTCAAATGCCTCTTTTCATCTGAATAATAAAAAAGTTAGATGTGTTTATTGTGGTGTTTTTGCTAATATTGGAAATATTAAGAGATGGCATATGGAAAAATGTAAACTAAAAAAATGATTATGTTGGATCAGAAATTCCAATCGCTTGCGTCCTTGCCCCCACCAAACTTCTTGGCAAACTCACGCTTGCCGTAGCCGCTGCCGAAGCCTTCCTCGCCCGTGCTCTTGGCATCGGTCAGGTCTTCAAACTCTTCCTTCTTCACATCATAGAACTTCATCTTGGCGTAGTTCAGCCCCACAATAAACTTCTTGTTTGCAGCCTTGGTGTTGTAGCGGTTCTTCAACTGCTTCACCATGATTTGTCCTGCCTTTTCCAATTCTTCAGTTGTGATGAGTGCTGCCATAAAGTCTGCGGTATGGGGCAGACCAAACGACTCTGAAGTATCGGTGAGTTCCACATCGGTGGACGAGTATCCTGAACGGTTCACCT
>OGWB01000064.1_pt1 | contig 11342 bp, 16 predicted proteins | sample 1575961 | NCBI WGS metagenome assembly OGWB01 (sample SAMN07581556, study PRJEB24739) | freshwater metagenome | place: Singapore | collected 2015-04 | reverse complement strand
GTTTCCCAGTCACGATAGTACGAAATATCTGAATGAGGCGCAGCTTGATGCAAACCCCCTCGGGCTGGCGTCTTGTGTTGTCTTTACATCCACAAGAATGCCATCGCTTCTGACATAGTCAGCCCTACCCTTACAGGCTAGGCCGCTTGGCGCATCGTGCCAAAAGTAGCTCACTTGGCTCTGCCCGTTCGACAAAAGGGTTGAGGCTGTCCGATGACTCATGACTGCCTCGACCATATTCTTGAGCTGGTCAAACTCGCCTTGCTTGATGATCGTTTTGCCACCGTGCGCCGCTTCGAACTCATCCCATGCCTTTGTTCCGCGTCGCATTTCTGGTGCGACGGCATAGGTCAAAGCAAAGAGCTCCGGGGTTAATAGCAGGCAATCAAACGCGCTCCCGGTGAGCATGGCGGCGGTTGGGGCTGGTCTATTCCCATCAATGATGACGTGCTTATAGTGCGCCGGCGATCTGGCAAACCAGTCAAGGCTGCTCTTTGACACGCCTGGGGCGCGCCGATAGTCCTGATCAGCAAGGTCAAATAGTTTACTTGGTTTTTGTGTATCCATTGGGTTGTCCTCCATGGCCTTTGTCCTATTTGAAATTCGGGGGGCTTTCAATCTCAAAAGAGAGGCCGCACAATAGAGGCAAGGAGCCCCGAACCTCGTGCGAAGAGTCGCCTTTTTATCCTTCCTTTTTGGCCTCCTCGCCATCTCACAAGCGAACGCGGATGCGGTGTTCTTCAGATACGGGCTTGGGTTTGGGGCTCCTCAGCAAAATGGCCGAGGCGAGATCAAGTGGTTCTCCCTGGGGATCGAGCAGGATCACAAGGCCCCCTGGGTGACCCAAGCCGAGCTGGGCGTAATCGCCGACCAAAAGGATTATCTGGGGCGTCGATCTGGGCTATTTCTGGGGACCACGGTGGGGCCCAAAATGCAGTTAGGTCCAGTGCAAACCCGCTACCTCTGGGGCGTGGCCTGGATCTCGACGACGGACGCACTGCTTTCCAGTCACATGCAGTTCACGCATGACCTCACCTTAGGGCTATACGACCGCAAGTCAGGGTTAAGCCTGGGTTATAAGCACATTTCTAACGCTGGCATCACGCTGCCAAATCGAGGGCGCGACTTTGTCACGCTTAGGGCTGAGACCTACTTCTAAAAAAAGAAAGGGCCCCAAGCAACGCTTGAAGCCCCTCCTCTGTCGTTGCGGGATACGCCCGCATTAAGTCGCTACGTCTATTTTTGTTTTGCGACACCGGCGTCCGAGCTATTGCTTGCGAGGTAACGGCTCGGAAACTTTTAATGGGTGCCCTTTCCGCACCCATGGTTCATTTTGTAATCAGTCAGAAATGCGTCCAGGGCCTGAACCGAAAGGTGGGCATACTTAGCCTGAACCTTCTCGAGCTTCTGCCTGAGAGTCGTCTTGGAGTTAAACACTCCATGGTTCTTCTCTTGGCCGGAGTACCTGGCGAGCTTGGCTGATTCGATCTGCTCCCATTCGCGGAACTTATCCTCGTGATGAATGAACAGCCAGAGCAGTTCCTCGGCGCTCATGTACGGGCAGCGCATACAGTTTGATGGAAACGGAACAGCGGCACCGACTGAGGCGATGTATGCCTGGCAGGACTTGCGATCCATGCCAAGATCGATCAACGGGAACTCACGGCGAATGTATTTCCAAAAGCCGGGTTTAGTCTGGTCGCGTTCTTCCTGCTTCTTAGACTTTTCGGCCCGCGACTCCTCGCCTGCTGCAAACCCGATGAGAACTCGGATAGATCCGTGCTCCTCGCCGTACCGAGTGATGGCCTGCTTCAAGCAGCCCCGGCCCTTCTGGATCTTGAAACCATAGCCGCATTTTTCGTTAATGTATTCATCCAGAAACTTGTAGATCGGGCCGATCTTGAGCTGGAGCGTACAGGTCTTAGATCCAAGCTGCACCAGCGTTGCCTTAAACTTTTCGCCGGAAGTCCGAAGTTGGGGAGTGATTAGATCGGGCCAGCTTGCGACATGGTAACCCATGTCCTTAGTCAGGTGATGAAACTCAATCTTGTGCTGGGCGCAGAGCTTGCGGACCTCGACCAGATCTTGAATTGTGTGCGGGTGTTCATCTCCAGTGTCCGACATCACGACAACCAAAGCATCTGGGGCATAGTGTGCCCGAAATGCTGCATCGTGAATCAGCTTCATCAGAATCGTCTTGGAGTCCTGACCGCCGCCGTAGCTAAGAACGGTGAGCTGTCTCATACTACCACTCCCAGATATTCCTTGAGAAACACCGGGGACTGTCCTTTCTTTGGCATCACAAAAGACTGGCCGATCTCCTGCTCAAGCGCCGCATACTGCTCAAGCATTTCTGGATTAAGGCGAGCAGCGGCTTGCAGATCGGACTTGCTGGCCATGATGCAGAAAGCGCAGGAAAGGCGGCTGACGTGCTGATAGGCCCAGTGGAGCTGCTGGCCGGCTTTCTTGATCTCGAGGATCACTTCGTCCTTCGTCCAGGTTGCAATCGGCAGCCACTCAATCCAGGTGCGTCCGGCCTTGGAGTTGCGTTCGCTGATCTTGACGTCCTGCTCGCAGGTCTTGGCGCGGGCGCATGACTCTTGGGCACGCAGGCCCATGCAATTGATGACCACCTTGTTAGCGCGGTCCTTCAAAGCGTGACGGATGGCCTTCTCAATCGGGCCACGCTTCAAGTCGCTGGTGCACTGGCGATACTTCGGGGACGGCCAAAATCCACGGCTGCGAACCATGTCGAAAAACGTCTTGCCGGCCTGCACGGTCTGGTAGGCCAGACCAGCGGAAATTTCGCGGGCGTGCTCTTCGGTGCCTGCCCACTCAACGCCGGGAAGGACGGCATGAATGACCAGAAGCTGGTCAGCCGGCACCAGTGCGCGCAGCTTGAGCAACATGGCCTGAGAGTCCTTGCCGCCAGAGTTGTTAACCACCACCAGAGCGCCAGCGGCGATCTGTTCGCGGATCATGTCGGGCGTGGAGTAGAGCTTGCTATTATTCATATCGTTACCTCGCAACCTTATACTACACTAATCTGATCGGGTATTCAAGAGAAATAAGCGGGCACAAAAGGGGAATTTATATCCCAATAAGATCAATGGGTTATGAAATAGTTGGCTATTTTGACAAACTGTTTGAGGCGGCGGATTACTTCGTGCAGGTGTCCGCGAGGTCGCGCTCCATGGCCTCGAGGCTCAGATAATCCATGCAGCCCGAGAAGGCGGCAGGCCGGATGATGCGCAGGCATTGACCCCGGACTTCCTCCGGGGCGCCCACCAGCGCAGAGCACTTTTCTGGGGCAGCACGCTCGGCGAGGCCATCGCAAAATCGTTTCGCTAGATCCACTCGGGCTTGAAGCCTCGAGCACGCGGGATCGCGATGACTGAAGAGGGCAGCAAGCGCCGCAAGCATCAGGCATCCCAAGATACATCCACCGACCAGCAGACTTTGATTGAGCTTACCCACGTCGCCGTCCCCCTGACTGGATTGTATCGCGGCAAACACGTCAGAATCAAACCGCATTGAGCAGTGGACGATGTGGTCGAGATGAGTTGAGAGGTCGATGCCTGGGGTAGCTTCACAGAAAGCCTCCAGAGCAAAATGGACAGCACTCCCAAATGCTAAGGCCTCTCCTTCTTCCTCGGCAAACGCGCTACAATCAAATCATGCTCGAGCCATCAGCAGCAGAGATGAGCCCAGAAGTCGGAGCCTGGGTGCTGGGCTTCCTGCTCGGCTTCGCGCTTTGTTGGTTTATCTTCGAGCACTCGATTGATGAGCAGCCATTTGACGACGACGACTAGGTCAGGAGAAAAAGATCAAGGCTCTCGCCAGTCGGTCTTATCCTTGTTTGATTTGCCCAGGTTGCAAGCCTCGCAAAGGATCTGAAGGTTATCGAAGGTGAGCTCGAGATGCGGGAATCGGCTTCTGGGCTTGATGTGGTCAACGTGCATCACGCCTTTCGTGGTCCGACAAAAAGCGCAGATTCTACCGTAGGCTTTTAGAGCTTGATAGCGAAGTTCTCTCCACGCCCGACTTTCATAAAAAAAAACAGCCCTGGCTTTCTTCATGCAAACTGCCGAGCAGTAACCTTTTTTATATTGCACTCTATCAGCTCGAACATTTCTTACGCATCCACACAAGCGGCATTTGATCATTGGTTACCCCGAACAGCCCGATGGTCGAAAACCCCAAAGGCACCCTTTCCCTACTTCAAAAGAAGTAAAGAACCAGACGCCGATGGGGTTCAAAAAAAACACAGCCCTATGGCCGCATAACCTCCCAAGCCCGATACTCAAACCGGCATGTTGCCGTATTTGATTGACGAGCTTGGGAATTATATGGTTGACGCCAACGGCAATTTCTTTTTGTTGGAGAATCCGTAATGTCCGGCAATTATATTGGTAATTTTACCATCAATCAATTAAGCCCCGTGACCACGGTGAGCGGCACCGCCGATTTGCTGTTGATCGCCCAGCAAAGCGGCACCAGCACGAGCATTTACAATATTTACAACTGCACCCCCCAAAATCTATTCAACTCTCTCGATGCGTTGTCCGCCAACACCGGGACGTTTACAAGCCTTACGGCCGTCAATGCCAATGTAACCGGCGCAATCACGGCAAACACCGGCACCTTTACGAGCGCCACCGTCGGGACTGTGACGGCGACCATTGCCAACGCCACGACGATCAGCGCCGGAACCGTCAACCTTACCGGCGCCGTTACCGCCAATACCGGAACCTTTACCAGTGCGACTGTCGGCACCATTACGGCGACCACGGCCAACGCCACGACGATAAGCGCCGGGACTATCAACCTTACCGGCGGTCAGATTACGTTTCCTGTGGTGCAGGCGGTTGCTGCGGGCAGCACCGTCCTTGACGATTACAGGGAAGGCACTGATACATCTTCCTGGACTCCAACTATTTCCTTCGATGGCGGCACGAGCGGCATAACATATTCCCTGCAACATGGGCAATTTATCAAGGTCGGGCGCCTGGTGACATGTTTTTACAATATTGTTCTGACGGCAAAGGGCACGAGTACTGGTGCGATACGCATTGGTGGCTTTCCGTTTTCCTCCGCCTCAACGCCAAGCAATGTTGGTGGCGGCGTTTGCGATGCCTATTCAAACATGACGACCACTGGGGTTGGGGCGTTGTTCACGAAGGTCCAGGCGAATAATACTTTTGCCACCCTTCGTCGTGGGGCAACGGGGTCTGGCACATCATCCATAACCTTGACGGATGCCGACATTTCTGCCACATTCACTGTTGGCGGAACCCTAACCTATATTGCGAGTCAATGACAATGCTTGGGTTTTTTATTTCTTCTGTCCTTGGGGCCTTTTTTTACCGCCTGCGTGGAGCAGACCTTGGCATTGGTACGCAGGCAAACAGGTTAATATGGTGTGGCTTTATTGTCCTTCTGGTGGGCGCGTTAACGAATAGCTGGCTGGCCGCTCTTGCCAGCGCCGTCGGGGCCTTTGTTGGACTTATGATACCGCATGGCGATTATCATGATATGGGCCGTGGTCGCCATCCTGGCTATTGGTCAGATGCTGTTATGTTATTGGTGATCGGCCTTGCGCGAGGGATTTTGATATTAGTGCCGTCCATGTTGGTTACCGGCGCTTATAGTCTGCTTATCCCATTCGGGGCGGTGGCGTTTGGGGTCAGTCATGCTATTGCTTATATGATTGGGTGGGAATTAGACAGGTTTTTAATAAAGCGTGGCGTTCATGCCACTGAAACCGGGGAGGCTCTTGCTGGTTTGCTCTGGGGTGCGACAATATATTTGGCGCTGCAATGAGCAATGAATTTCCCAATAGCGGTGATATATACCTTCAGCTGGGGAGGCTAGACGGTCGCGTTACAGCCGTGGAGAACGATATGCGAAAAATTGACTCCCGCCTGGAGGGTATTGAGCAAACTCTTGGGGAGATGAAGGAATTGCTGGCGCAGGGCAAGGGCGGCTGGGTAATGCTGGCCTGGATAGGTGGCGTGTTAGGATCATTGGCCGGTTTGGCGGCCTGGGTTTACAAACTGATAGACAGGCCGTGACAGGCTGGCCGCCATGCGGATAAACAGGGAAGGTCTTGACCTTATTAGAAAGTTTGAGGGGTTTCGCGGCACGGCTTATGTTTGCCCTGCCGGGATTTGGACTATCGGCTATGGGCACACTAAAAAAGTCAAGCCAGGACAGCGCGTAACGGAGACCGAGGCGGATGCCCTGCTTCTGGCGGACGTCGCCGCAGCGGAAGATGCCGTTAAAAAGTTTGTGTGTGTCGGCCTGAACGAAAACCAGTTTTCGGCATTGGTGAGTTTTGTTTTTAATGTCGGGGCCGGGAATTTCAAAAATAGCACATTGCTTCGGCTGCTTAATTATGGTAAATATGATCTGGTGCCGGAGCAATTCCGGCGATGGGTTTATGTCGGAAAGGAAAAATCTCGCGGACTTCAAAGGCGCAGAGAGGCCGAAGCAGACCTTTGGGATAAACAGGATGGGGGACGTGATGAGACTGGACGTCAAAAAAATAGCGCATCAGCAGAAAGTGCTTGATGACTGTTTGCGCGATGGTTTCCCGCCGCCTGGCGTTTTAGTTGCCGATACGCCAAGCGCCGTCCAGGAGGCGGCCAGACGCCTTGGCCTGGCTGCATCAACTGTCAGGTCGGCTTTGTCTGATGGCAAATTAAAGATAAATGCCAGTTTATACAAAAAGGGGGGCGACGGGAAGCGGGCCAAGGAAGCAGAGCTTGTTGGCGAAATAAGTCGATTGAAGCGCCTGCTCGCGTCGCAACAGAAAGAGGCCATTGACATGGCCCATATCAGAAGCGGCATTTACCAACTGGCGAATATTTCTCCGAAGCCGCCCAAGTGGACTTTTCCCAGCGGCGGAGGCTCTAATATTGCGGAAGTTCCAATCGTACTCTGGTCGGATTGGCATATCGGCGAGGTTGTGAAGCCGGAGGAAGTGGCTGGAGTCAATGCTTTTAATCTGGATATAGCAGAAAAGCGCATAAAGGCGCTCGTTGAGAATACAATCCACATTTGCTACGATCATCGCAGGAACACGGAATATCCCGGGATTGTGGTTTGCCTCGGCGGGGATATGTTAAGCGGCGATGATTTACACGCCGAGCTTACGGAGACCAACCAGTTAAAAACACTGCCAATCTTGCAGATTTTGTTTGATTGGCTTGTCGCCGCCCTGGAGATTTTGGTGGAAAAGTTCGGTAATGTTTATGTCGTGGGGGTTGTCGGCAATCACGGACGCAATACCCATAAGCCCAGATACAAGGGCCGCATCGTTACAAACTACGAATGGCATCTTTATTGCCTGCTTGAGCGTTTCTTTTCCGACGACAAGAGATTTTCTTTTCTTATTCCGGCGGAGGCGGATGCTCATTTTACCGTTCTTGGGCATCGTTATTGCCTGACGCATGGTGATACTCTGGGGGTTAAGGGCGGCGATGGATTTATTGGTATTCTTGGCCCGGTGCGCCGTGGCGAGATAAAGATGCGCCGCAGCGAGGGGCAAGTGAGCAGGGATTTCGATACCCTGCTCATGGGTCACTGGCATCAATATACGCCCCTGGTTCCGTCCTTGATAGTTAATGGCTCTTTGAAGGGGTATGATGAATACGCCAGATTGTGTTTGCGGGCCACCTTTGAGCAACCGCAGCAAGCCCTGTGGTTCACGCATCCCCAGCGGGGCATAACAACCTGCTACGCCGTGGCCGTTGACAATAATAGCAGAACAGGCAAAACCAAGGAGCCTTTTGTCGCCATAAACAAACCGGCCCCGCAATGGTATCGCCGATGACCGACAGGGAAAAGAAAATCTTTGAAGGCCCCCACGGGCAGAAGCTGCAATTTTTTAATTGCGACACCATTGGCCTGGTGGCCGGGGATGTAATCAGCAAAAAAGAATATGCCCCCAATGATGATTTTATGCCGAGGCACGGCTGGACTGTGTATGACATTGGGGCGCACGTTGGGGTCTATTCCTGTTGGGCTGCTTGCTATGGCGCTCGCGTATATGCTTTTGAGGCTGATATTTCCGGGCCGGATTCGGCGTACAGCCTTCTGGTTAAAAACATATTCCTTAATGGCTTTAATAATCCAGTCATGGATGGTAACTTTATCACCCCATTCCCTGTTGCTGTTGCGGCCAATGCGGGGCGACAGCTATTCAGGTTTGGCCTTGAGGATTTAGGCAACACGCTTTGCCATGATATGCCCAGGATTGATCCGGAGCGGGAGCCTTTTGAGGTTGGCGCCGTATCGTTTCGCAGCATCCTTGACGGGAAGTTTTGTGCTGGCCCGATCAATCTGCTCAAAATGGATATTGAGGGGGCGGAGTACGAATGTTTCGCCTCTATAGCGGCCCTTCCTGACTGGAAAGAAGTCCTTGCGCCGGTGGAAAGAATCGCGATGGAGTGGCATCCTGTTGGCGATATAGGGGTAATTGCCAATCTCTTGACGGCCTCTGGTTTTGATGTAGAGTTGTTCCCGAAGTGGGGGGCCAATGAAAGCGGATGGGGTTACGGAAATCTTTATGCGATACGCCCATGCCTAGGCAAAGTGCCCAGAGCATAATTGAGCGCACCAATAATCCGGCGCGTCTGGCTCCGTCGAGCGATTTTAAGCATATCGGCTCCATGGGCGTTTGCGGGATGACTGCGCTTGTTATTTTTCGCCTCCCGGAATACAGTGTTTCTGCCACGATGTCTTTGATACGGGCGGCACTTACCCGCAATTCCCTGGCCCTTCATGAAATTGTAGCTATTCTGGCACCAAGGGTGCGGGGCATTGTTTTCCCTTCAGACATTGAAGGGCGCGGCCTGGCGGAGGCGTTGATGCTTTCCGCCGCCTCCATCGGGAGGATCATTAACGTAGCTATAGACAAGAAAATAGCCAATTCTGATAAGAATATTATTATTTTAACCAAGGCCATTATTCGCCATATAAATGGCTTGCCACCGGCGGGCCAAAAGAAATACCATAAATATTATTGGTATAGCGACGACTTTTATGAGCGGGCTTTGCGTCTTTCATTTGTCAGGGAGGTACGCTGTGATAAATCTGAAGTTCGGGCCGATAGACTTGCAAATGAAGGAAAATAAGGACGGGACGATTAAAATCATTTCCTCTATGGAGGGCGAGGAGCAAAAGTTGGTTATCGCCCTTACCCATGCGGAGGCGGTTATGGCGGCCCCAGCGGCCATAGCCCTTGCCTCTTTCTTTTTGGATTGCGCCTCCCACTCCATGAGCCACTTCATAGAAAAGGGGAGTACCCCCGGCTATGACAGAAAAATCCACTAAGAACAGCAAGACGGCTACTGAATGGCATGACCCTGCCGCACAGGCGTATGATAATGAATGGTGGCGGCAGCCGAAGAAAAATTATTACCGGCATCGGTGTTGTGCCTGCGGCCTTATCCATAGGGTTTATACAAAGACAGATGAGCGCGGCCTTATCTGGACGAGGTGGATTGTTGACATGAGGGCCACGGGCGGCGTGTGGCGGTCTTTGCCGGGCATTGTTCGTTCTTTTCTTCTGGAAAACTTAAAAAAATAATTTGCGCCTTTACTTTCAGGGGTGTTAGATTGCGGTTCGACCGATAGAAACCGGAGAATATTTTGGCCGATTACAATGACTTGGTGACAGATATCCAGGCTTATACCATGAATAGTTCCGCCGAATTGCAGGCGGCTATTCCCAGTTTTGTGCGGATGGCCGAGGACAGGATTTACAGGAAGCTGCGGGCTTCCTGGCAAAGGGTCGTTATAAATGGAACAATAGGCACTAATTCTCGCACGATAGCGCGGCCCAGTGATTTGGCGCTTACCCGCTCGTTGCGGGTTGTTGTCAACGGCTTCAGCCGATTTATGCAATATCGGGAATCCGAGTTTTTGTATGATTATATCCCGGCGATAGCCACCACTGCCGAGCCGCTTTATTGGGGCCTTGGCCCCGATGGGAATTATCTTGTCGCCCCCAATCCTGACGCAACCTATTCCTATGATTTTTCTTACTACCGTCGCCTTGCCCCATTGACGCCGTCGGCCCCAGGAAATTTCTTAACAGACAATGCCTATGATGTCATTTTTGCTGCGGCGATGGTTAATGCTGCGCTCTTTTTGCAAGACGACCGCACGGAAAGCATGGCAGGCGCTTATGAGAAATTATTTAATGAGCGTATTCTTGAGCTTAATAAAATTGAAATGGCAGTTGACAGCGATGGCTATGAGGCCAGCGTGACACCATCCCCAGTAAACGCGAAGGCAGGATAATATGGCTACCGATACCTATACAACCCGCAATCGCCTCGTGAAGCAGGGGTTCGGAAACAATATCAATACCTGGGGCGAGCCCAATCTGAATAATTTATTTACTGTTCTGGATGAAGCCCTTGACGGACAGACAAGCATTACCGTGACAAGCGGAACAGTTATCCTTACCGCAGCCAATAACAGCACAGACCAATCGCGCGAGCGCGTCCTGCGATTGACGGGAAGCCTGACGAGCGGCGTCACCATACAAGTCCCGTCCGTGCAGAAATGGTATCAGGTTTACAATGGTACGACTGGCAGCCAATCCGTAGTCATCAAGACAACCGGCGGTTCTTCGGCTACGCTCCCCCAGGGAAGGTGGACAACTATCGTCTGCGATGCGGTGGATTGCGTTGATGCTGGCCCACGCCTCGACCAGATTGCGGCGCCAACAACCTCGGTCGGCTTTTCCGGCCAGAAAATTACGAACCTTGGGACTGGCACGGTCGGGACTGATGGCGTCAACAAGACGCAAATGGATACCGCCATCAGCGCGGCGCTTCTGGCGGCGCCCTTTGGCAATACTCGCGTTACGGCAGCCGATACGACCAATGGTTTCCTGAATGACAAGCTGGTTGCTGGATCCAGTCTTTCCAAGATTACCCTGAACCCGGGCGGGAATGAGCAATTACAGTTTAATCTGTCCAGCGTAGTATCATTCCAGACAGCTACAGTCAGTGCCGGAACTGTTTCTTCTCCGGCCATTCGCTTTAGCGGCGACGAGAATACAGGACTTTACTCCCCGGCGGCGGATGTGGTGGCGTTGGCTGCTTCTTCAACGGAAATCATCAGGGCCGCCTCTGGTGGGGTTACTGTCCAGACCGGTCAAGTCCTGGCGCCGGATGGCACAGTCTCTGTCCCAGCCTTCGCCTTTAGGGATGACACCAATAACGGCCTCTATCGTATCGGAGCTGATATTATTGGTCTGGCCACAAACGGCACAGAGCGCCTGAGAGTTAATGCTTCGGGCCCTACTATCGTGACTGGGAAGC
>OGWB01000062.1_pt1 | contig 11504 bp, 31 predicted proteins | sample 1575961 | NCBI WGS metagenome assembly OGWB01 (sample SAMN07581556, study PRJEB24739) | freshwater metagenome | place: Singapore | collected 2015-04 | reverse complement strand
ATCCCTCAACACTTTACATCTATGCAAAAAATTTTTGGATTTTTTCAAGATCCCCTATTGACAGACCGATAATACTATGTAGAATAAGAGCATCAAGAGAAAGAGGAGAAGAGAGATGAATACGAAGAATGAAGTGATGAAGATTGTGGAAAAGATTTTCTGTGATGATGCTCGCCGTGTTCGCGTGAACATGAGTGGCGACTGCTACCGTGTGGAATGGGAAGATGGCTTCCATTCGGTTCGGGTGAACGAGAGAAACGCGGAAGACAAGATCAACGAGCTTTACTACGATGTAGCCTGCGAAAATGCCAGCGAATTCGGTTGGTCCTGAACAAGTTTACAGTATTGACAACCCAAAGATTCTGCGGTAAAATACAGCATAAGAAAGAGAGAGTGAAAAATGAGTTGCCCCGACCCCCTTCATGACTACGAAGATTGGACCGACGAGAACGGTAAGGAATGGAAGGTAGGATACGACAACAACGATAACGAATGGATTCCGGTCGATCATGGAATCGTCGGCTCTGACTCTCTCGGTGTTGTACCGGAAAATAAGCAATCTTATACGGATGCTCTGGTGGCTTTCCATCAGCACCAGTATAAGCGGGCTATCTGGAAGGCTAGGGTGCGAAGGCATAGCAGGGGCTAGGCTAACGCATCCTAAACCGTTGAAGCGTAAGCACTTACGATTCGCGGGGCCGGCCCGAATCAACGCAAGTGCTTATGCCTCAAGGGTTTACGCTCTATCCTTACAATCTCGAAAGATTCAAGTTTTGCCTATTGACTTGTCGATAATAGTAGTGTAGAATTAGTGCAGAAAGAAAGAGAGTGAATGATGAGATGGATGGTTTTCAACAGTCGTATGGATGTTATCGGAATCGTGACTGCGAATGATTTCAACGAAGCCTGGAGCAAGGCTAATGATCGTTGGTCCTATGTGGAATACATTCAGGAAATCTGAAAAGCATCAGCATAGTAAGTAACCCTTTATGGCGTAAAGACTTACGACTAATAGGGCCGGCCTGATTTGACGTAAGTTCTTATCTACCAATACTTTAGGACAATTTTCTCACGATACCAACTGTCCATTTTTCAAATAGTTTTCCATAGCCTCAAAAACCCCTTGAATCCTAGGCATTTTCATAGCATCGAAAAAATTTCTAGACTACCGCTTGACTTGCGAGACAGACTTCCGTATAATTCAGCAACAAAGAAAGAGAGAGTAGAATGAAAACCAAGTACCCCATCATCGAAAACGCCAAGCGTCAGGCTCGTATGCTGTTCCTCGGAATCGCAATTCCCCATCAACCGTCTATGGCCGATGGTGAGTACGGCCCGATCAAGAGCGAAAAGGTGCTCAAGTTCAATCGCAAGGCCCTTCGCAATCTCGGTAAGGTGAAGGTCGAAAAGGCCGATCCTCGATTGATTGGTAGCGATGACAGCATGATCGTCAAGGTGGGCAAGCCCGGAAGCAAGGAACGGGTAGCTGCTCTGGCTGACCAGTACGCTGCCATTCTGGCATGTGGAGAAGAGATCAGTCCGTTCGGCTGGAAAGAGAACGACTAACCCTAAACCCTTGTGAGATAAAGACTTGCGTCTCGCGGGGTCGCAAAAAGTGTGCCTAAGTTCTTATATTATAATACTTTACGTCACAAGAATTTTTTCTGGATTTTTTTCTTGACAAGCCGATAATAGTAGTGTAGAATCGTGGTACGAGAAAGAGAGAGTCAAATGAATGAGTTGGTTTTTGTAGTCGTGAATCCTTTGAATTGTTCGGAAATGACTATTTTTCAAACGTCTGAATCCGCTATTGCAACATTAGAGAAGGACGGCTATACTCTCGCTGGTAGCCGAGAGATGAAGGTAAGCAATAACGTTAGGCGAGTGTATATGAAAGGAAACGATCAGATTAGAAATCTGTATTGTCGTGAGGTGGTTCAATGAAGGCGTGGATTTGTTACAATCTGTTCGGTGAGCACCCGGACGATGTTGATACGTTCGGCATGGTTAGTGGGTTGGGTATTCAGGCGTTTCTGATTGGCTGGGCTTTGTACCTTTTTGTTTACATTCCTTTCTTTTACTTTGGGTGAAATATGTCCGCAATAGCTTGCAAGCCGGTAACGAATAATCTGGACAAGATTTTTTCTGCGATGAGAACGGGAAAGTACCATTGCGTTCTCGACCCCAAGGGTAGTGCTCATGTGGGACTTATCAACGGAGTGATGCGTGAAGACGGCAGCGGAAAGAATTGGATTGTAACGGTGACCAACCGCACAGTAAGTGAGAAGGTTTTCATCCACGCCAACTGAACGTAAGTCCTTGACTCTAAAAGACTTAGAGCAAGGCATCGCGGCCCGATGCGACATAAGTCCTTATCCCTCAACACTTTACATCTATGCAAAAAATTTTTGGATTTTTTCAAGATCCCCTATTGACAGACCGATAATACTATGTAGAATAAGAGCATCAAGAGAAAGAGGAGAAGAGAGATGAATACGAAGCGTGATATGGCAGAGCGGATCGCAGAGCGTTGCGGAATCACTGGTGTCGAAGCCAAGGCTATGGTTCAGCACACGCTGGACGAGATGATTCGTAGTCTGGTCGAGAGTGGTCGGCTGGAGCTTCGCAACTTCGGAGTGTTCCAGGTGGTCGAGTCTGCCCCTCGTAAGGCCCGAAACCCGCGAACGGGTGAAACTGTGATGGTGTCCGCTCGTCGTGTGGTCAAGTTCAAGATGGGCAAGGCTATGAGCGAGATGGTGACGGGAGAGGCTGTTGCCGAAGCTTGTATCAGCTAAGCCTGTCGGCTCGCCGGTCGTGAGATAGTCAGCGTAAACCCTTGCTCTATAAAGACTTAGAGAACAAGGGACCGCGAAAGCTGTGCCTAAGTCCTTATCTCTCAAGCTTTTAGATCTCAAAAAGTTTTTTCTAAAGAATATGGGCTTGACAGGTCGATAATAATAGTGTAGAATCGTAGTACCTGAGGAGAAAAGAAATGATCGTTCGATTTTTTGATATTGTGGTGGATAAGCTGCAAGATGGAGAGTTTTCATTAGTCGAGCTGAATGATGAGTTTCGACTGTCAGTACCAGATAGGGACTTGGATGATGTGCTTGAGCGTACAGAACATCGTGCCGATATGGCAGATGTAATCAGTAATCATGCAGGCTGTGACGTTTGCTCTTTCAGTTACGAAGTGGTAGAATAGAACAAAAGGAGAACACGGATGTTCAGTATTGACCCGTTTAGTGTGCTGATCGGATACGTTATTGGGCTGGTGTTGTGCAAGAGTGTGAGTTCCATCGTTTTTCCGGGAGATAACCATGAAAACGTCGCTAGTTCATACGATAGCTATTCTGAAAGAGATGAATAAGCGTAAGTAGTTGAGGCCCAAGCACTTAGGGTGTGCGGGCGCGGCCCCGCGAGCCGTAAGTCCTTATGCCGCAACACTTTAGATCATCCCTAAAAATTTTCTCTTTTTCTTCAAGAAACCCTCTTGACAACGCCGATAATAGATGTAGAATCGCAACACACGAAGGAGAAAACGTCATGCTGAACGATTTTGAGGATGTGAATCGGATTCTGGCGGAGATGGCGGAGAATGAGATTCTGGAGCCGATGGTCGAGCCGATTGACGATAGCTCGTATGAGATTCACCTTGACGAGTGGGCCTCCGTTGTGGGGGTTGCGGACGAGTTCTTTCCAGAGTATGATATCAATCCGTTCGAGGATGATGGTAGTTTCTAAAGAAAGGTTTTTATGAGTCACCCTGACCCGCTTTACGATCCCGAAAACTCTTACGAGGATGACGATATGACTTTTGAACATAATCCGAGCGATGCTCTTTTGGCCGAGTATCTGTATGATGACCATGATGATTTTTATGAGGATATTGATGATTCGACTGATGATAGTATGGATGGGGACTTTGATTCGGCCATGCGAGATTGTGGATTTGGGACAGATGAGGATTACGGCTATTATGGAGAAGATTTCTAATGTTGACTATGAAAGAGTTTAGGCAGCTGGTGAACGCTGAGTTGAACAAGCAGTGTGGGTTGACCCTATCTGATCTGCCCGATTTTGATCTGTATATGTACTATGATCCTGATCTAAATCGTAAGGAAGCAGAAAATATTGCTGTGGAAGCAGCACACGATTTGCTGTATGACGAGGGTTTCCCATTAGAGCACATGGTTTGACCTAACTCGCTGTGGCGTAAAGACTTACGTCGCAGCGGGGCGGGCCGACCGAACATAAGTCCTTATACCACAACAACTTAGAACAGATCCTTAATTTTTTGAAAGATTCAAGTTTGCCCTATTGACTTGCCGATAATATATGGTAGAATAGAAGGCAAGAAGAAAGAGAGTGAAAGATGAGTTGGAATGGATATAGAATGAGTAGGGATATGTGGGGTGACATTAGACACGAACATATTCATACTGGTTGGACTGTGAAGTTTGATATGGACGGTAAGAGTTATTCGTGGAATCTTAGTGCTAGGTATAAGACTAAGATTGATGTTGAATGTAGGGTTTTTGAAAAGTATCCTACTGCTACTAACATTCGTTGCAATAAGAATATTTGTGAGGTTTGATTATGAACGGCTACGAACTTTTGGAAGAATTCGCCATTATTATCAAGGATGCTATTCTGGTTCCTAATAGCTGGCTTCCGGAAAAGTTTCAAGATCATCGTACCGATAGCGTTAGCTTGACCGACTTGGAAAGCAAGTGTGACAGTTTGGAAAAGGGTGAGACTGACCATCAAGAGGAAAAACGAGAAAAGGATCGTCGTATAGCGTTGTATGCCTCTATGGTCGCGAATGGGCAAGAGATATCCTATCTCATGAAGGGCTTCTGACCTAAACCCGTAACTCGTAAAGACTTACGACAAGCGGGGCCGGCCCCGATGATCATAAGTGCTTAAGTATCAAACACTTAGACTCTTTCTAAAGTTTTCTCTTGACTAATGCCGATAATAAGATAGAATAAGCTCAAAAGGAGCGAATCATGATACCTCTTTACACTTGGTACGTTTGGCAAAATACACGACTTGTGGGCTATGTAACGGCTTACGGACAATGGGATGCTCTAAGGTCTGCAAAAATCAGATTTGGAGAAGGGGTTTTTATCGAACGACAACCTCATGCTGTCCCATCTAATCCTGCGGATTTGGCTAGAGTGGCTGTAGTCAGCCAAAAATAGGGGTCTTGACAATAAGCGATAGTAGTGTAAAATCTTAGAAAAGGTGATAAGATGGTTGGTATGACTCTGAAAGATTGGATTAACTCTTATATTCCTAAGGAGAATGAGAAGGATATGATTAAGGTTACGGTTACTCATACGGATACTTTTGGTGGTGAGCCTAACTATGGTTGGGTTAAGCGTCATGAGTTTACAATTCATAAGCATGCGGCACAGCGAAACATTGTGCGTAAGGCGAAGGCTCTTGCCGGTATGACCGGGGTAAAGGCCGATACCTATGACTATGGCGATGGCTATACGGTTAAGCCTCGCGGATATCATCAGGTTATCTTCGTGGATATGGAATAGTGTTCGCCCTAAACCCTTGGTGCTTAAGCACTTAGGGCGGGTGGGCGCAGGCCAATTTGACGTAAGTTCTTAAGTTTCAACGATTTACGTCTAAAAATATTTTTCTAAAACATTCTCTTGACCTATGCCGATAATAGCTGTATACTAGGACTACTATGAAAAAGCAAAAGATCAAGCTCGATGTTCGTCCTATCTGGCAGATTGGCAAGGGTCACAACTCCCACCTTTCGGGGGGTGACGTTATGGACAATCGACCCAAGAGACTACGCACTAGAGGCGAACAGAAGCGTCGTGCCGTTAGCGACGGCTGGTAGTCTCTCCTAATCCTGCGGATTTGGCGAGGTTGGCGTAGTCAGCGTCAGATATTGACAAAAGTTCCTAGCATGATAGGATAAGCTTATGTTCACTATTGCTGATTTTGAACGAGCCCGTAACGGAGTTTCTTCTAAAGGACTTCTAGAAGATATTTTGTTTACTGTGGAAAAAAGCCCCATAGCATACGCTCTAAATCTGCATAATAATCATTATAGGGGATATTATACAGAAAGAATGGTGGCTGATAAGTTAATTGATCATAACTTTAATGTATTTCATTATGGTAAAGATCATGATTATGATTTATTAATCAATGATTCTATCCGGGGAGAAGTAAAGCTGGCTACTCTAACGGCGACTAACAGGGGTAATAGTACCAAATATACTTTTTGCAAAGTTAAGCCCGAGTGTTTTGATGTTCTCTTTTTGGTTTTTTTGAATCCTATGGGATTAACTATAAAGTGGACTACTAGTGAAATGGTGCATGAGTGGAAAACTGGTTATAAGCGGGGGGTTGAGGGTTATAACATCAGTTTTAATAAAAAGCTGGCATGCTCTAATCTGGTCTATAATGAGTCTTTTGATAGTTTTGTGCGTCTTTATAGCCAATCTATATCATTATGTGCTTAAGTTGTTGACGGATAAAGACTTATGATAAAAAAGACCGGCCCGATTTGATCTAAGTGCTTATCTTTCAACGCTTTATGACCTAAAAAGATTTTTCTAAAGTTGCCGCTTGACAATTGACGATAATATGGTAGACTTGTTGACAACGTAGGATTGGTAATCAAAACGAAAGGGTTTTTATGAACGACGGTGTTGCTTTTATTGTTGGTGGTGTTGCTGCTGTGGCTGCTCTTGCTGTTATTCTGTATCATGCGGTTCGTGGTGTGCATGGTTCGTTGTCTTCTGCGAAGGTTGGAGAGGTTTACAATTTTGAGTATGAACAGCCCCATCATGGAGACCCGAAGCGAGTTCTCGCCAAGGTTATCGAGCCGGTGCATACTCTGGACGATTTCCAGATTCGCAGGCTGAATGCCCGTAGTGGTTATCGTAGGAATGATCCGAAGTTTGTTCGCACCAAGCATATCGTGACTTGCGAAATGCCTAACGGAGAAATCAGGAATTTCTACGCTGAACGTGCCAAGAATGTGCGTCGTTCCGTTATCAGTAACCGATTCTTCCGCACTGCTGTTGCGGCAATGCTCTGATAGTTTCTTCTCTCTTCGCCTAACCCGTTCCTAAGTTGTTGACACTCAATGACTTAGGCTCGGGCGGCGCCGCAAAATTTGTCCTAAGTTCTTATATCTCAATAGGTTAGGAATAATTCAAGAATCTATTGACAAAAGCCGATACTATAGTAGAATCTCAACAAAGGAGAAAAGCATGATTGCTGTGCAGACAGAGCATGAGAAGGTGATGGCTGATATTATGAATTTTACCACTCTGGTATTAGCTATTGCTGAAAAACCACAATGGTCTCTCGATATTAGGGTAAAGGCTATTTATGAGGCAGAGAGGTTGCTTCATGGGGCGATTATGGCTAAAATGGTGAATAAGTGTATCAGGCAGAGCGAACCTTGTAGGAATTAGCTTATGGGTGATCCAACCTTTTCAACTGTAGAGAGTTTGGCTAATGGGAAGAAACTCTATTTGGTTTGTAATTATCGTTATGAGTTGCGTAACGGCGATAATGAGTTATTGTATTGGTCTTATTATTTGAAAGATATTGAAAACTTTTTAGTCCACTATAGGAGTTAGATCCGTGCCAAACTGGTGCCAAAACAAACTTACTGTTGAACATGACGACCCGGCGATGATTGAGCGATTTGTGAAAGCATATAATGCTGGTAAAACTTGTAATGAGTTTATTCCTGAGCCAAAAGATATTGGAGATGGCTGGTTTGATTGGAGAATTAGTGCTTGGGGTACAAAGTGGGATATTGGGGCTGATGAAGGGACAGACCATGAAGAAAGATATGGGCTGAAGGCTACAGTGGTTGAAAATGAGGCTAACTGTAGTTTTGATAGTGCATGGAGTCCTCCTATTGGTCTTTATAATGAATTGACTAATTTGGGCTATAAGGTTCATGCTAGTTATTTTGAGCCGGGCATGTCTTTTTGCGGAATATATCATAATGGATATGACAATTATATTGAGTATCATAGCAAAGACGAGATTCCTGTGGGTATTTGGAATGAATACAATCTCAAAGACTATTTTGACGATATTGTAAAAGCATAAGCGGTATTCGCTCTAAGTTCTTGATACTAAAGGACTTAGGGCGATCCGCTGCCCGCCCGCCGACCCTAAGTGCTTATGCTCCAACGCTTTATGATCATAAAAATATTTCTTCAAGAAACCCTCTTGACAGTGCCGATAATCTAGTGTAGAATCAGAAAACACGCTAGGAGAGAATCATGAAAGTCGCCAACGGTAACGATAAGCTGGGTAAGGGCTGTTTGGTTGTGAGTCGTCCGGTGGGCGATACCTGCCCCTCATCTTGTGCATTTCTTGGAAACGGGTGCTATGCCGAGAATACCGAGAAGATTTATCCAGGCGTTCGTCCCGCTGGTATGCAAAATCTTATCACGGAGCGTGGTAGGATTCGCTCGATGATTCTGGACGCTATACGTCAAGGTAAGAGTATCCGCTGGCAAGAACGTGGCGATTGGTTTCTCAATGGCGAACTAGACACTAACTATGTAGATAACGTAGTCTGGGCATGTGAGAGTATCCTTGCTGATGGTACCGAACTTCCCGATATGTGGTTTTATACCCATATTTACGATAGTCGGCTGGTTGCGATGGAAAAGTATATGGCAGTTTATGCCAGCATCCATAATGCTAACGACAAAGCCGCTGCGGTTGCTGCTGGTTTCAAGCTATTTGCGTGGTGCGATAGTGACGAAAAGATTGCATCCAAGCGTCCGCGTAACAAAGCCAAGGCCGACGCATGGCGGGCCGCGTTGCCTAAACTTGTGGTAATTGACGATACAAAATATGTTACTTGTCCCGAGATTCGTCGCGGTCGCGGGGTTGTGACTTGCACTCCGACTAAAGGTAGTGTATCATGTGACTTGTGCGTTCGCGGTTTAGGAAATGTATTATTTCCATCCCATTGAGTTTTTGGTGTATATTCTAGTGGGCTTTAACTCACTAGGAGATATACACTATGAAACATACGAATATCAGTCAATATATAAGAGAAAATAAGAATGAGTTTAAACAGCATATTTTAAATAGAAAAACAGAAAAAGAACTATCTAAAATATATGGTTGTTCTAATGCAACAATCATAGCGATGAAAAAAGAGTTAAAACTACAGTCAAAAGATTTATTTAAAGAAAATAAGTTTAATCACAAATCTGATATAACACATTGTAAATCTTGTGGTAGAAAAAGCAAAAAGAATACATGTTCTAAATGCGTACAAAAAAGAACTAATATAGCAAAAAAAGAACTATTAGTAGCAAGGGCTGGCGGAAAATGTGTTAAGTGTGGATATAAGGAATGTATAGCAGCATTAGACTTTCATCATATTGATCCAACAACTAAAGATATTAATCTTAATACTAATCTAAATATAGATATTAAATTAAAAGAAATAGAAAAATGTATTTTGTTATGTTGCCGCTGTCACAGAGAACTTCATTGGCAAGAAACTCTTGACTTTGTTCAATCTAACCGATATGCTATAGAAAAGACGAAAGAAAGGTTGTTCCCCTCTCACTAGGATATATTCATGGAATATAAAACATTTGAATGGTCTATTATAGATGATAATAAGATCAGGCACCGTTGGGAATGTCCAGATTGTGATAAGCCGGTTTATGTTTCTCCGTGGTTTTATTCTGAAATGGGAACGCCAATTTGTACCGATTGTGATATTGACGCAGAGTATGTGAGAACGGAGATTTCTACTGTATAATATCTCTCTTAAACCGTTGTGGCGTAAAGACTTACGTCGCGGCGGGGCGGGCCGACCGATCATAACTCCTTATCTGCCAAATACTTAGGATCAAAAATATTTTTTCAAGGTTTCGCTATTGACTTGCCGATAATAGAGTGTAGAATGAAAGGGTAAGACAAAACAAACTACGGTGGGTCCGTGCTCGGGACTAGATTAGGATAAGCCATTACGATAAACCTACCGTCCGTTATGCGGGGTGGGGTTGACAGCGGGCTTATACGCTGTATAGTAGTGCTAATCTATGGGGGATCGCATCCTCACCACGACCAATACAACCAGTAACCGTTCCCAAGAGCCAGACCAAAGTGACTGTTGCTAGCAGACTATCGCTTTGCAGGGAGGATTTCCGTGGACGGTTTCCACTAGTTTCTACCTGGCCCAAGGGTTCATAATATCGGGTATTAGTGGGTTTATAGGATGGGGGCGTAAATCATCCGCTGGTTTTTTTCTAAAGAATCGCTATTGACAAGCCGATAAGAGATAGTAGAATACGATTATGAGTTTAGACAAAGCAATACAACACGGGAAAGAAAAGCGTAAACCCTATCGCGGCAGCAAGGCTGTTAGTAGTTCTTGCAGACATGGTGGTGGCTGCAAATACTGTGAGAATAATAGGCAGTATAAGAATAAGAAGAGACTAGAGAGTGCCAAGGATAAAGAAAATGACTAAAGAACAAGATATAAAACGACTAACTTATTTATTTGAAAATGACCATGAAGAATATGGCCGTTTATCAATGGTAAGACTGATCGATGGCGAAAGATATTGTTTCTTTGTCAAAGATAACCTAGTGAGTATGATTCCGTATATTATGGTTGAAAATAATGACTAAAGAAGAAGCCATCATTAAGATTTTGAAAGTTTTAAAAAGTCCCATGATGGTTATGTGCAAACCAAATAGGGATGAGGCATTGACTTTAGCAGAAGAATACGGTATAAATGCTAAAGATTTGATTGAGGAATGGACGAAGATAGCAGAGAGGGTATGAGTATGCAGTGGCGAAGTGGACAACCTATTGATATGGGTTATTATCTTTGTGCTGTTGTTGGTAATAATAAGCCTACTGAACTGTATTGGGATGGTCGTTTTTGGGGTTATTATAGTAGTGATGGTTGGATAGCCTCTGAGGATGAGATTGCTTATTATATGTATCTTGGTGATATTCCTATGCCGGAGGGTTGGTGATGAGAATTGATACTGAATACCATTTTAAGATTAAAAACGAACTAATCGAACTTAAGGGTTTGGTTAGAGAGTTTCTTGACGCAATAGAGCATGTGCCTTTTAGGGCTGTTGACTGCGACCAAGAAATGGTATATACTTTGTATAATAAACTGATTGATGCTACGGGAGCGACCAATGACCGTTTCGGAATTGATTGAGCAGCTAAAGAATTATCCGGGTGATATGCGGGTTCTTACTCTTGGTTATGAGGGTGGATATAATGATATTGACTTGAAGAATGAAAATATTGTGTTCAACTATAATAGTAAGGACACTTGGTATTATGGGCCTCATGAAACTGTTGATATGGTAGAGTCTCATGTGGATGACTTGGAAAGTCTGAGTGGATATCATTATACTATTAGTAATAGTGGTCAGTGTGTGATTATTGGGAGAGGAAAATGAACTGGATAAAGTTATCGTGACTGGGAAAC
>OGWB01000060.1_pt1 | contig 11876 bp, 15 predicted proteins | sample 1575961 | NCBI WGS metagenome assembly OGWB01 (sample SAMN07581556, study PRJEB24739) | freshwater metagenome | place: Singapore | collected 2015-04 | reverse complement strand
GTTTCCCAGTCACGATATAGTTGTTCTTTCAAAGTTATGACAATTGAAAAAACAACTCAAATCAGACCATCAAAAAAATACAGAAGCCCAGATGGAACTATTAGACACGTATGGGGAGGAAAATTACATAGTTGGGAAGGACCTGCTCTAATACCTGAAGGTGACTATAAACAAAGAGAATATTACATTTATGGAATACAATACTCAGAAGAATCGTGGGGTGAAGCTAAGAGAGATTGGGATGGTATTCCATTTTATAAAACATCAATGGCAAGAGCTAGAAATTAAAAACATATGAAAATAGGATTTTGTGGAACAATGTCTGTAGGTAAAACTACATTGGTAAATGCTTTAAAAGAATTACCTGAATTTAAAGATTATTTCTTTGCTACTGAACGTAGTAAATACTTACGTGATTTAGGTATTCCATTAAACACTGATAGTACATTAAAAGGTCAAACAATATTCTTAGCTGAACGTTGTTCTGAACTAATGAGAGAAAATGTTATTACTGATAGAACAATTATCGATGTGATGGCTTTTACTCAATGTGCCAAGTCAATTTGTCAAGATGATAAAAATGCATTTGTTAAATATGCTGCTCCATTTATTTGGGACTATGATTATGTTTTTTATGTGTCTCCTATTGGTGTAAAAATTGAAGATAATGGTGTTAGAGAAACTAATGCTGATTATCGTGAATTAATTGATTTTACTATAAAAAGCACAATACATGAACATTTAAATCAAATTAAAAACTTAGCATTCATTTCAGGCACTACTGAAGAAAGAATTAAACAGATTAAAGGTTACTTAGGTTTCTAATATTTATGGCCAAAAACTATAAATACAATGAAACTATCTGAATTAAGAAAACGAATAGAAGATACTATTACGGAGATATTAAGTGAGGGTGAAAATAAAAATATAGTATGGAACTCTTCAAATAGAAATGACGCTAAAATCGAAGTAGATAGGTCTAGATTATCATCTGATGCTAAAAAAGCGACTAAAGCACAAATCGAAAAAACTGCCTCAGGTATCGTTACTAATGTCCCTACAACAGAATCAGACGAAGACGAATTTGACGCTCCAGAAAAAGAACCATCAAAATCTGAATTAAAGAAAATTGATAAAGAAGAAAAAAAATACAGTAAAGATATCACTAGTAAATTTAACACACTAAAAGGTTCTGTAGAAAAACACAAAGGCGATCAAGCTAAAGCTAAAGCTCTTATTAATCAGATTGGTAAAGAAAAATATAAATTACCAAAAAAACTATTAGATGATTTAAAAAGAATAGCAAATATAAGTACTAAAGATTAAACTATTTAAAAAAAATACTTAACATAACCCTATAAAGGGACAGTTATGAGTCAAGACTTAAAACAAATAATAAGAGAAGAATACTTAAAGTGCGCCCAAGATCCGGCGCACTTTATGAAAAAATACTGCCACATCCAACACCCAACTCGTGGTAGAATTATATTCAATCTTTACCCATTCCAAGAAAAAGTATTACGTTTATGGAGAGACAATCCATATAACATAGTACTCAAATCCAGACAATTAGGAATTTCAACCTTAACTGCTGGTTATTCATTATGGTTAATGTTGTTTCAAAAGGATAAAAATATCCTTTGCATTGCTACTAAACAAGAAACTGCTAAAAACATGGTTACAAAGGTAAAATTCATGTTTGAAAATTTACCTTCTTGGTTAAAAGTACCTGCAGATGAAAACAATAAACTAACACTTCGACTTAATAATGGTTCTCAAATCAAAGCAGTTTCTGCGACAGAAACCGCAGGACGTTCCGAAGCACTTTCTTTATTGATTATAGATGAGGCCGCATTTATCAAAGGTATTGAAGAGATTTGGTTATCTGCACAATCCACACTTTCAACTGGTGGTGGTGCAATAGTTCTCTCAACACCAAATGGGGTTGGTAATTTTTTCCATAAAGTTTGGCAGCAAGGAGAAGCAGGTGATAAATGGCATCCAACAAGATTACATTGGACAGTTCACCCCGAAAGAAATCAAAGATGGAGAGATGAACAAACAAGGTTATTGGGGGAAAAGGGTGCTGCTCAAGAATGTGATTGTTTGTGGGGAAATTCTGCTGTTATTGTTAAAAACATATATACAAATGAAATTTTAGAAATTTCTTTGTATGAATTGTATAATAATTTATAAAATACTATTTATACACAAGAGTGTAATTGTAAAAATAAGGGTTTTATGAATTATGTAGTTGAAGGTTGGAAAAAAATAAAAAATGGTATAAAAAATATAAATGAATTGTATTCTTTTGATGAGACTCGTGATTTATTATTAAAAGATTTTTATTATAAAGATTATTTTGGTAGAGCTAAAAATAGAACTATGATATGTAAAAATCCAAAATTATATAAATCAATATATCATCACACACAAATATTAGAAAATACACTAAAAAGTCAAAAAACATATAGAGGAAAATATAATTTTAAATATCGTATGATTTTTTTGGTAGAAAGTGGGGGTGATATTGAAAAATTAAAATGCGAATGTGGTAAAATGTATAATTGGGAAAAATATTGTAGATACTGCCCAGAACCTAAAAAATCATTTGTTGGTAAAAAACATACACCCGATACCAAAAATAAAATGAGAGTTTCTACATTAGAATATATTAAAAAATTAAAAGGTAATGTTACACCAAGATATAATTATGTCTCTATTGAAAAAATAGAAAAGGTTGCCAAAGAACTTGGTATAACCGATTTAAGACATGCTGAAAATGGTGGTGAATATTATATAAAAGAGCTTGGTTATTTTGTAGATGGTTATAGTAAAGAAAAAAATGTTGTAATTGAAATTGATGAAAAAAGCCATTTTAATAAAGATGGTTCTCTTAAAAATAAAGATATAATACGTCAAAAAGAAATAGAAAAATTATTAGGCTGTAATTTTATAAGGATTAAATATGAAAATTAAATCAATAAAAAGAATAAATAAAGTTCAGACTAGATACGATATAAAAGTTGATAATTTCTCATGCTATTATGCAAACAAAATATTGGTTCATAATACGGATGGCCAAGCACTTGCTATTAGTTGGAGAGATGATAGGGGATTAATTGCTGCAAGAAATAAAGGGCACTTAGCAAATAGTGGTGAAAATGCAATGTCCATAACGGATGTTGCTACTAAATTTGCTGGTAGAGGTGGATTAACCGATGCTTACAACTTTGCTATGAAAGATTTAGAAAAAGCGGTGGGTAGTTTATCCAAAGCACAACGGGACAAAATATTTAAGCAGGGTAAGAAATTTATGAACTTAGAGGTTATTTATCCAACCTCCGTAAATGTAATAGCTTATGGTCAGGCTCTTTTAGTATTTCATAACACAACTGAATACGATGATAGTGGTGTGGCAATTGGAGCAGAACAATCCGATGCTACCATATTAGCTGGGATGATTAAACAGGTAAATCAGCATGTTCAAGACAAATATACCATACAAGGGCCACCCGTTACTCAATTACCAAAAGAGGAAAGCTTAAAACAATTACAACCAAAGTTTTTGGGGATGTTGCAAAAATTACAATCTAAATTTGGGTTAAAAGATAGTGATGGTATGGCAGAGTATCATCAGGCTTGGTGGGATGATTACATAGAAAAAAATTCACCTGAAAAGTTAGATAAAGAAACAAAAGATGGATTGGTAAGAAGGTGGGCATTCTTTAATAAAGGTTTTGGATTAAGTAGTAAAACAATTAAATCGGAAAAAGTATTACAATGGGCATTGGGTGTGGATAAAAACGACCATCAAAAAATATCAAAAGATAATATTCGACCATTTGAGGATATATTTTTAGGTGTTGGTTCTGAGGTATTATCATTTATGAGTTCAGTATTAACTGTAAATCCCGATGAAGCAATTCGTAGTATTAAAACGAGATTAGACCAAACTATTAAAGATGTTAAAACAGGTGGAGACCCTAAGAAAGTTGCTAAACTTAAAATGGAATTAGAAAGATTAGAAGCGATTGGTGGTGTAAATAAAATTGTTCCAATTGAAGGAATAGTTTTTCAATATCCAAAAGGACCAAATGGACGTACGATGAAGCTAACCGGAAGTTTTGCGAGCGTAAATCAGTTGTTAGGAATATTTTTTAATGGATAATATAAAGAAAAAACTATGAACTTTATATTTATATATAGATATAAGTAAATTAGTAAATTATGGATATAGAAAAGTTAAAAGAAATATTAAAATATAAAGAAGAAAAAAATATAAAAATAGAAGAAGCTGCATCTCATTTTGTAATAGGCATACACCGATTGAGACGTTTATTAAAAGAAAATAACTTATCATTTTCTAAAAAAAGAGTAAAAAAGTCGGCCGAAACTATTAAAAAAATAAAACAAACAAATCTTGTTTCTAAAAATAGTCCTTATATAAAATACTGTTGGGAAAATGAATATGATTTATTTATCAAACAAAATACAGAAGATAAATCAGTAGGAATAAAAGGATTCTGTGAGCGTAGGGGATATGGTATTAAATATTTAAGAAGATATATTAGAGAAAACAACTTGGAACAGCCAAGAGGAGTACCTAAAAGAACCGAAAGTTGGAAAAATAAAATATCCAACTCTCTTACAGGTAAAGTAAATAATCCAAAAGGCTCTAATGGAAAACTTAAAGGAAAAAAACTACCAAAATCTCAAAGGGATAGTATAAGAGAAGGTTTGGTAAAATATCATTATGATATTTCTTTGGATGAATGGAGATATTTACAAGGTGATAAAGAAGTTTATTACAGAGAAGTTTGGAGAATAACTAAACAACAACCGTTGGAAGCTTTGGAAAATTTTGATAAAAGAGGTAATGCTGGAATGAATGGTTCATATCAAATAGACCACATTTACCCGATAAGTAAAGGATTTATGAATGGAATTGACCCATATGAGATTGGAAATATAAAAAACTTACAAATGTTGCCTTGGAAGGAAAACATAGTAAAGGGTAACAATATTATCAAAAATTAAAAAATCAAATTTTAGGTTTATTTTATTAATTCCATATTTATATACATATTCACAATAAAAAAGGAAACAAAATATGAAAGTATCACAATTAAAACAATTAATCCATGAAGAAGTTCGCAATACTTTAAATGAGGGATTGTTTTTAACACAAACAGGAACCGATAGTTCCGAATTAAAAGCGGTTAAACAAAAAATACATAATTACATTAAAGATTCAAAAAATCTAAAAGTAATAGATGAACTCATTTTAGACCTTTGTCAACTATATGCTGATGAAACCAAATAATATATTACGATATTTATATAAAAAGTTATGGGAAATAGTAAATTAAAAAATACAAAAGCGGTTACTGAAATGTTGGCGGGTGTTCATAAAACGCAAACAAAGAGGACCGTTGGTTTTGAAAACTCACCTACCTATGTTCGTCGTTCAGTTGGTGAACAATGGGAAGATGAGAATGGGGATATGTGGGAGCAAAAAGCTGGGTATAAAGTAAAGCTCGGCAAGCTTCATCAATTAAGGGAGGACTTGAGAAAGTTTCCTAATTGTATGAAGGAAGTTTGTGACTGCAAAAACCCAAAAAGATTGGATGAAAAAATGCGTGCTTTTCACGGTATGTGTTTTGATTGTGTATTGAGTATGGAATCAAAACTAAGAATAAGTGGGGAGTATGATAGATATGAAAAAAGAAAAATGCTTGAGAATGCGAAAGCATGGTTAAAGCAGGCTCAATTTGAAAAAGAAGCACTTAAAGTTGCGTTAAAAATGAAGTTCATCAACGAAAATGGTTCGGTTGAAGAATGGAATGGGGTTAATATAGAAGATGTTCTACTAAAAGTAGATACTGACTTTGAAAAGTTACGAGTTGATTATATTGGAAAATTGGAGAAAGAACTTGAAGAAACCACAACTTGAACAACTAATTAAATCAGCAGTAAGAAAAGTTATTGCAGAAGATTTAAGAAAATGGTTTGGCAAGGGTAAAACGGGTTCAACTACCGGTGGTGGTTGGGATAGGTATTCTACCACAGGTGAAAAACTTGGTAAGTGTGGTGATGCGGAAGAGGGAGAACCATATTCCGCTTGCTTATCCAAAGAAAAAGCCCAAAAGTTGGGTAAGGATGGAATAGCAAGTTTTGTAAGAAGAAAACGGGCTGCTCAAAAGAAAGCAGGGGATGCTAAAAAGGGTGGTGAACAATCAAAGGGGCAAACTCCGGTTTTTGTTAAAACTGGTGCATAAAAATTAACGAAAAATAAATAAACACTATATTTATACTAAACACAAAAGGAAACAAACAATGAAAGTATCGGAATTAAGACATCTTATTAGGAAAGCCATAAAATCTCAAATGATAAACGAAAATGATAATCCATCGGATGATATTGGAACGGTTAAAGATTTAAGAAGTAAGCCTGGTGACCCAGATTGGGCATCCCTTGTTAAGTTGGTTCTTATGCGAAAAATATCGGGACAAACTGCTGTTTACAGGTTAGAAACCGATAATTGGTTTAGAAGATATGAAAACCCTGCTAAGGGATATGGTATAATGATTAGAAAGTTTAGGGTTGGAAATACACCCATTAAACCCCCGAGTGGTTGGTTATTTGGTGGTAATCAGACAGTGTTTAATGTATTGGTAACTTATTTGCCGGGTGAGTTTGATAATATAAATGATGATATACCTCAAAATTGGGAAACTGCCAAAGGTTATTTAATTTTGGGAAATAAACACTTAACAGGATATGAAATTAACACATATTTATCACCAAAAGATTTTGAACAATTTGTTAAATTAAACATTAAAAATTACAACCCATAATTTGAGGAAGTAAATGAAACTACTAATAGAAAAAAATGTTCCAACAGACCCATCAAAATGGTCTTATTATAAATCGCAAGCAAAGAAAAAGTTTGACGTTTACCCATGTGTTCCTCTTGATTCGCTTGCGGTTACAAAAGATGGGTTAAAATCATATGATGAGTTAGAAGTTGGAGAAGATATACTTACATACAATTTAGAAAAGGATAATCTTGAATGGTCGCCCATAAAAAATATACATTATTTTGAAGATGCGCCACTTATGGAAATAAAAAAAGCAACAGGATTTAGATTTAGGTGTACTCCAAATCACAAATGGGTTATAAGGCGTGATGAAAATAGAACTCCTGAATTGGTTGAAGCAAAAGATATAACAACTCATATGAGAATTGTATTTTCATCTACAATGCAAAACGATACTGATTTAAATTTGATAAATGAAAATTGGGGAAAGCACGATTCTTGGGTTGAAAAAATTGTAAGAATGTCAACACAGCAAAGAGAAATTTGGTTAAGTAGTGCCATAGTTTATGATGGGTGGGAAAAAGGTAAATCTACTAAAGCGGTTGGCCGAAGAACTTTTGGATTTTCTCAAAAAAATAGAGACCATTTGTTAGCAACAATATATGCTGCTTATTTGAATGGTTATTATGTATCTGTAAATGATTTTGATAATGATGTTGTTAGTGTTACTATAATTAGGGGTAAGAAAACTCATGGAAGTCAAAATGTTATAAAAACTCAATTGGGTGAAAGAGAGAATGTTTGGTGTCCTGAAACTGATAATAAAACTTGGGTTATGATGCAAAATGGCTGGTTTACTATAACAGGCAATTCAGCATATGCCAATGCTTGGGCTGCGAAACAATATAAGGATGCTGGTGGGGGTTGGAAAACTGAAGAAGGGGTAGTAAATGAAGCAAAGAATGAACCACCTGTAATAACTCAATTAAGAGATGTTATAAGGTCGGGTTATAAATCAGTTAAAGACCCTAAGACCGGAAAGCAGATGAAGGTAGATTCATATTCAGCATCCGCTATTATAGCAGTTTATGACCAATTGAAAAAACAGGAGAATAGGGATCAATTTGTAAACGCAGGACTTATGAAAATGCAGACCGTTGCGTTTAAGTTGTTGAATAGGCAAGAGGGGGTAATAAAAGAAAATAATGTTGAAGATGTAATCAAAGATTTGGATAAGGTAAAGGGTGATTTACTTAAAAAAGTAGATGTGTTAGTGGCAAAAAAGAAAAAACTTTACTCTAATGTAGATATTGAATCACCAATGAGTGCAGAAGAAAAAAAATTGGATAAAGATATTGCAGATTTATTTTCACAAATTCAACAATTGGTTTTACAAAAAAGAAAAATGAAAAAAGAATCAGTAAACGAAGGAAATGCTTTTACTGGTGCACTTTTTAAAGCAAGAAAAGAAGGATTGAAAGAGTTTGAATTTGGTGGTAAGAAATATCCTGTTATAAATGAAGTAGATGATGATGATGAACCATCAGTTTCATCGGTTAAAAAAGCAGGAAAAGGGGTTGAAAAACAAAAAAGAGAAATTTTATCAATCCAAAAAAAATTAAAGGATAATGGTAAAAAAACCGCAGAGTTTGTAAAAATACCACAGGGTGATAGAACCCCAGCGCAAAAAGCCCATTTAAAGAATATGGCTGATTTAACAGCGAAGTTAAAGAAGTTGAAAAGTTTGACAGAGGATATAGATGTAGGGCATCAAGACGATGAACCAAATATGTTAAAAGCAGACCTTTTCCGTATCGCAAAATATGCAAAAGAATTGTATGAATTATTAGGGCAATTTGATAATTCGGAGGAAGAGATTGATTTTCCACATTGGTGGCAGTCTGATATTGTAAACGCAAAAACTCTAATGGTAAATGCGAAACATTACCTAAATGGTGAATTAAATGTAAATGGTAATCCTTTGGGTGAAGTAAAAAAAAACTTGAGTGAGGGGTTAAAATACCATATAAAAAACAAAAAACCAATATCAGAAAACATTTATAGGTGGGGTTCTCCTAAATTTTTTAAGTTAGTAAATGAATGTAGAACCCTTTGGAAACGTGGTCAATTTATGCCTATGAACGAAAGTGATGAATGGTTTTTAGATTCCGATTTAGGTAAGGTTGGTATTTATGAGGGAAAAAAAGTTCTTTTAGATTTTCCAATTTTAACCGAAGCTGAATATCAGGGTAAAGAAGTAGAATTAAACTCTCCCAAAAGAAACTCCGGTGAGGGTAAAAAGTATGTAGTTTATGTAAAAGACCCACAAAGTGGTAATATTAGAAAAGTAACTTTTGGTGATGTTAAAGGTGGGTTGACCGCAAAAATAAGTAACCCAGAAGCAAGAAAAGCATTTTCGGATAGGCACAATTGCCCTGATAAAAAAGATAAAACATCGCCAGGTTATTGGAGTTGTAATTTACCCCGTCATTGGTCTAAAATTGGTGGTGGTGAGGACATAAATTCATATTGGTAAAATGAATAAACCATACATAGAAATCAAATCCAAAAGTATTATCTACCGGTCTTTTGATATGAGTGTGGATAACTCGGAGTTAGTATGGCATAGAGATAAAAAATCTAAAGAGTTTTATGATAGTTGGAATATAACTCAATTGTATGATGGTATAATTACTGATTATTTTGATGATTATCCATATGAAATGATCTCCCATAATTTTTGGGCATCTCCTAAAATATGGGCAATGTCTAAATTAAAAACTCCTTTTGTTATTTATGATACTGATTTAGTATTGTATAGAAATCTAAAAAAAGAAATCGGTGATTGTGATTTGATGTATTTACATTTGGAATCGGGAATTAATTATGGTAATCCATTAGATGTTGAGTGTTCCTCAAAATGGGAATGGAATGATTATATGATTACCTCTTTTAAAGATGCTTTTCCAATGAATACCGCAGTGTTTGGTATATTTAATGAAGATTTTAAAAAAGAATATACTGATAATTATTTTAAGTTTGTTTTGGGTGCTAGTGGAGATGTAAAAAACATAACAAAAGAAAAAGAACTTTTTTATGAAAAATCCGGCCCACAAATAATAGCAGAGCAGTGGTTATTATCTGCATTAATAAGTTATAATTATATTGTTAATAAAAAGCAACTAAAAACAAAAGCATTAGTACCTGTAATATTTTCTAGTCAAAATTTTTATTCTGTAAAAGAATTATTGTATAGTAAAGAAGATGTATCATCAACTTTATTAAACAATTCTATATATCATTTTTGGGGAGCTAAAAAATTTATTAATGATGAATTTACCAAAGAGTATGAAAAAATAAAAGAGGAAGTTTTATCTGGTTTATCAATAATAGAAAATAGTGAATATTATGATATATTAAAAGATAAAGTTTATTTAATCAAAAATCAGTATTTATAATAATAGGAGGAAAAGTTATGAGCATTTTGGAAAAGTTATTGAATTCTTTTGATCGATTTTTTATGGGTAAAAAAATAATAAATTTACCGGAAACATTGGAAATTGTGAAGATAGAACCATTAGAAACAAAAATTAAACCATTGACATCAGCAAAAGGGGCTGTGGGTAAATTATCACCGGAAGTGAAAACTGATGAAGTAAAACCAAAACCAAAAAGAAGAAATAATTATAGAGGTAGAGGAAAAAAACAAAAAAAGAATAATGAAAACATTTAAAGTTATTGTATCAATAGTAATATTAGCAATTGCCCTATTTTTACTTAGGGGTAAATTACCTATGGAGTTTGTTAAAAATATTTTTAATAATGAACCTATAATTGATACAATTACAACGGTAGAATACAAATACGATACTATTAATACCAAATCAGAGGTTTACATTCCAAAATGGAAAGATAGAGTTGTAGTTGATGTAGATAGTATTTTTATTACCCAAAAAGAACCAATAGATACTATGTCTCTTTTACGGGATTACTACGCAAAATATTATTATGAAGATACAATTGATGTGGATACTTTTGGTTATATTGTAATGAAAGATACGGTTTCAAAAAATAAAATTGAGGCACGACAATATGTTTCAAATATTTTAATACCCACAAAAATTGTAACTAATAATATATTAGTGAATAAAAGAGAAATTTATTTGGGAACGGGTATTACTGGAAATAAAAATTTTATGGTTTTAAATGGTGAAATGTTGGTTAGAACCAAAAAAAGAAAAGCATATGGTATGGGTATTGGATTAGATAATAATTTATCCCCAACGTTCACCGCAAAAATTTACTGGAGAATAGGTAAGTAATGGGTAAAACTTTAAAAGAGATAATATCCGAAGAGTATGTAAAGTGTGCGGCAAATCCTGCATACTTTATGAGAAAATACGCCAAGATTCAACACCCTGTTCGTGGTAAGATTCTATTTGAACTATGGGACTTTCAGGAAGATGTACTTCGTGACTTTCAAAACGAAAGATACAACATCTGTTTGAAGTCACGTCAGTTGGGTATCTCAACTCTTATTGCTGGTTACTCACTTTGGTTGATGTTATTCCAAACCGACCAAAACATTCTCGTTATCGCTACAAAACAAGAAACAGCCAAGAACCTTGTAACAAAGGTTCGAGTCATGTATGATAATCTTCCTTCGTGGTTGAAAACATCCGTAGTCGAAGACAACAAACTTTCACTCCGTTTCAAGAACGGTTCACAGATAAAAGCTGTTTCAGCAGCTGCTGATGCCGCTCGTTCTGAAGCCCTATCTCTTCTTATTATTGACGAAGGTGCCTTCATTGATAACATCGAGGAAATATGGGCCTCTGCACAGTCTACAATCAACACTGGCGGTAGTGCAATAATAAACTCGACTCCGAATGGGGTAGGTAATTTCTACCATAAACAGTGGGTTAATGCAAAGACAGGAAGAAGTGCCTTCAATCCAATCTTCCTACACTAGACGGTTCACCCTGAACGTGACCAAGCTTGGAGAGACCAACAAGACATCATCCTCGGCCCGGCTATCGTGACTGGGAAAC
>OGWB01000059.1_pt1 | contig 12007 bp, 12 predicted proteins | sample 1575961 | NCBI WGS metagenome assembly OGWB01 (sample SAMN07581556, study PRJEB24739) | freshwater metagenome | place: Singapore | collected 2015-04 | reverse complement strand
GTTTCCCAGTCACGATAGGGTATAGCGCCGTTAGCTATTCTATTGACAATATCAGCAACAGGTAGATATAAGCTATTTTCTACCGAATAATTTGAATATGTCCATCTAGTATTATAAGTTGTAAGTTTTGGATCAGAATAATCTGAAGATTGTTCAGAAATTTGATAAGGCATACAGTTGTAGAATGTAAAAGCTTTACGAGGTATCATTGAAATATTAGCGTAAGTAAATGTATATTGTAATAATGTCATATTTACTTTAAAGTTTCTCGGGTCTCTCCTGTTTTCTCTATCACCAGGACGTGCACACATACCAAAATGAGAGCCTAAAATAATCCAAGGTCTTAAAACAAAGTCAATAAATGATGTATTTGTCTCTCTAAAATCAATATTAAGTGTAGGGAACTCTGTTTCTCTGTTTCCTCCTAAAATACCAGGTAAAAAACCTCTATTATTATTGACACTAACTGTATTGACCTGATATTGTTCTGTAGGAATTGTAATAGAATGGGCAAATAAACACCCTACTATTTTTTGTAAAGGAAAACTGGTAAGTATTGTTTTTGCTACGTCTATGTCATATCCTTTTCTCGAACCATCGTGGCGTTCTAGACTCTGTAGCAGGCTAGTTCTTAAACCTTGTGGGTAGTTGTCTACAACTATAATCCACTGTGTGGAATTAGGAATCGCAGTAAACCACGACTCCATTTGAACAAGGAAATAGTCTCTAGGGCTAATTAAAGGTACCCCGGGTATGTTAAACCCGAAAAGATCTATAACTTGTGGTGCAAATGCAGGATTAGTACCGTTAAATAAACCGGAAAAATTATCTCCTAACGACTGTAATGCATTGGTGAACGGATTATTCACCTAATTATTTAATATACGAAATTAATTATGACAACTTTCTCCAATAATGATAGGAGACGGTAGCAGTAAATTCTATGGTCTGGCCTGTTCCAGCAGCGATATTATATGTTAGAGGGCCTACATTACGTACAGAAACACCTACTAGCTGATATTGAGCTATGGAGTTCATATTGTTATCAAGCTGAACTAGATCCATAATAGCTGTTTGCTTAGGTGAAAAGTAATTTCCTGTAGAATTAGCATCATTAAAGATATCAGTTGACCATTGCTCAAACTTCTGACGGATTTGCGACTGTGCATCAGCATAAAATACTAAATCATAAGCTTCGCTATTGGGATAAATTACATTACCAGGTAGATTAAAATTAAGACCCATGTAAGGCACCTGAACGTTTGTTATAGAACGTGCGGGTAGAGAAGCTGTTTTTACATATACTAAATCATCTTGATCAAAGGTTACCGTGCTAGTACCGCCTGTATTGATAGAAAGAACTCTAAAATTAAAATCACGTGCGAATTCTCTGGTAGTTGCTAATCTGTAAAAGTCTTGAATAAGTTGATTTACGTCGGCCATATTATTATTTATTCCCTTCTACCGGTTATGTAACAATCTCCTGGAAGTTTGTACCTGTTCTGGTAGCGTAGAAATTACAGAGAATATATTCTGCAGCGCGAACCGGTTTAATATAGATATCAATAACGATACTATTATCATCAATTACTGCAGGTGTATTATTTCTCTCGTCACAAATTAGTAGATAGTCATATATACCTTGTGTATTTTTTGCATTATCTAATAGCGGTGTAAGGCTATTAATAATTTGTGTCCTTGTAAATAGTGTATTCGGTTAGAAGACGAAATACTTAACCGTATCACGTGTAGCTGTTTCGAGATTCAAGAACAATCTACGAACGTTAATTCTATCAAACGCGCTGGGCTTCTTCTGTAATGTCTTTTGACCAAAGATTACAAACCCTTCTGCAGGGAAGAATGCAACTGGGTTTAAATTGATTTTATAAAGCTGGTCGCGCTGTCTCTGTTTAGGGTATAATGCAATATCAACAATACCTGTTAAGATGCCGCGGGAGAACCCAGCGGGCGCAAACCAAGGCTGGTAATTCGAATCTGTATTAGCCATAGCTGTTGCTGCAAACCCAGAGAAAGGAACCCAAACCTGTTGATTGCTAGCGGAATCTGCTACTTTTACACAATTTGCAAACGCGCAAGCATAGCTTGTATTAACACCTGCAAATTGATTCTTTAATGGCCAATAGATATCATCTGAAAATGTATTGGTTATAGAATCTAGCGTTTTAACATTAGATCCTTGAACAAAGATATTAGTAATTGCATCTGCAATAAACAGGTGATCCTTACGATTTTCTGTCAGATTTAAAAAAGGAGCAATTGCTGCCATATATCTTGTAACCGGTATAGACTGGGTGCTTGTATTTTGTGTCTTTAACGCGTCAACAAGACCGTCATAAGGTACAGTGTCATCAAAATATTCATTGGTTGAAGGGTTAAACGAATTTACATATACTGTTCCTAAACCGGCTTCTAACGTTAAATTAATTGGATATAAGTCTACGTTATTAAGTTTTTCAGTTGCAGTTTGTAATTTTTGAGGCACATTACCAATTACTTTAGTAGAAAGATCTTGATCACTGTAATCGCCTAAAGCAAACAAAGCGTTTGTCGTGCCTAAAAACGAATTAGCTGTTTGAACGGCGCCTGACGGTGCACCAACACGTGTTGTATACTGTTCATCAGTCTCATCCTTTAAAGGATGTGCGAGACCGACACTGCAAAATCTTACTTTCTTTTTTGGTTGGCCATTTATATCTAACCAGCTATCTTTACCCTTATTCGAGATATATGGATTGGTAATTATAGCAGCATTTAAAGAATTACTATTTAGCTGTTCTACAAAGAAATTAATTGGCGGGCCACCAGCTTCACTATTTACCTGTCTATTTGAATCCATCGATCCTGTGTAGCTATCTTGTAATACAAAATCGAGTGCAATTGTATCAGGTGAAAATACAGACTGACGCAGTTTAAAGATTCCAACAGAAACTGTATCGTCAAATTGATTTGATGAAACGTCAAAGGACGGAATATTTTCTAGTACTTCTGATACTGAGCCTTGAAGACCGGTTGCATCTGCAGATAAATTAAAGTTTAATCTTACCGATGGAACTGATACATAAGAACTATCAACTATATATTTCTGAGTAGAATTAATTGTCAATATCTCGTTAACATCATTATATGTTGTAGCTGGGTTTAAATTTGTGTTGTCGATTATACCGACATATATACCTTCAAATTTTGAATTAATTGTGGATTGAGATTTATTTAAAATGATCATTCCAGCGTGACCAAACGTAGAAACTGAATCAAACGATGTGCGGCCTTCTGTATCAGCTGCCCAATAAAACCCGTCACCGCGGAGAATAGAAAGATATTCTTCTTGTGTCAACTTAACATGTGTCGGTTTACCGAAGAAATAAACGCCTTGATCTATATTTAAATCTGTAATAAATGATTGAAAGGCGCTAGAATATGATTGTACCGGGTAAACCAACGCACTATAATCATTACTCGTGTCAACACCGGCGCCGGCGCCGTAAGGTAGTCTATAGACTAAAACGTTAGCTGGTGAATTTAATACTGCCTTTGTTGTGTGATAAAAATATCTTTCTGCAGAATTTGTAGGTGTACCAAATATTTGTTCAAATTCTGATAAAGAAGAAATTGTAAACGGCTCGGATGACGGTCCTTTAGCTGCAAATCCAGGTATAAATACCGTTGTTGAAGGTATTCCGGCATTGTTTAATGATAAATCTACCTCTTGTATTTGTACCCCGGGGCTTTGAATAATGCGTGCCATATAAAATATTTATGTTTTTCCGGTCAAACTTTTAAATTTTTTTTACAAATTATCTATTTGTTCAACAAGAGAAACAATTAATTGAGAATATTCAAATGTAAAGTTTGTTTCTAGCTCTACTGGAGTTCTGTTATTGAAATCAATAGAACCTACACTTGTTGGAAAGGCATCTTTATACTTAAATTCTATAATTCTCTTATCATATTCATCTAATGCGAACAATGAAAAATCGGATCTATACAAGAGATAATCGCGGCCCGCGGCATCTGTTTTATGCTTAACATCTTTAGTTGTATAATTATCTGCATTAGGATTAGGTATTAAATTATTAGCATCAAACACACTGAGTTGAGCGTTGTTTAAAATATCTAACCACTTGTAAATTAACCAGTAGTTATTAAAACGATTGTCTACAGTAAAATTTACGGTGACTGGTGGATAAGGGTCTCTAGAATAACTTGAACTAGCTAGAGTTTGACCAGAATATCTTACTTGTAAAGGATTGACTTGAACTTCCGGTACACTAACCGCGAAAACAGAAAACTGTAAAGCATCTGGAAGAACTGTAGTGTTTGATCTATCAAATTTACGAGAAATATCTTTTAAGCATTTAGGTAAATTTAATGCAAACAAAAATTTGTCTTTTCTTGCTTTGTTAAACGGGCTCTGCGTATAAGTGTCTAAATTTGCCATTTAAATATTTAAGGAATGTAAAGGGAGGATATATTGGAAAATACCTGGCCGCCGTTCATAGCTAATCTAAAATGCATTTCCCTCCCTTGAGCTGTACTTAAAGGCGGTGTGCAAGTGTAGGTAATTCCACCTACACAAGAAGAGGAAGAAGATACAAAATTAGGTGTCGGAGGATAATCTAAGTTGTTGTAAGCCTGAACGTAAAAACAAGATGGCGATGCAGTATAAAGAATAGCAACTTCATTAGGATTTATTCTAATAACGTTTGTTATAGTAATAAAATTGTTTCCAGAAAAAGCAGGTATTAACGTTTTGGTAGGCGTTGGTGTTACAGTTTTTGTAATTGTAATGCTAGGTGTTATTGCAAAACCTGTCAAGGAACGTGTACGTGTAACTGTAATTGTGGGTGTTGGTGTTTTTGTAGGTGTTTTTGTAGGTGTAGGTGTTTTTGTAGGTGTAGGTACTACACCCGAAAGCGAGGGTGTACGGGTCATTGTAGGTGTCATTGTAGGTGTCATTGTACCGGTAATTGATGGTGTTGGTTGTGTTGTAGTTATTGATGGTGTTGGTTGTGTTGTAGTTATTGATGGTGTTGGTGTTTTAGTTATTGATGGTGTTGGTGTTTTAGTTATTGATGGTGTTGGTGTTTTAGTTACTGTTACAGAAGGAGTAATTGTAGGGGTTACAGTAACTGTCTCTGTTACTGTAGGTGATATAGTAATAGTAGGTGTTAACGTTTGTGAAATTGTTGGTGTCACGGTATAGGGGGGTGTAGGTGTAACGGTAGCTGTTGGTGTTGGGGAAGCTGGGGGCTCCGGATTTAGACTTTTAATTTGAAAATAGTTTAAAATTGTTTGTGGACCTAGCATAAAAAACGGATAACCAGCAAATTCAGAAATGTTACATAAAGTTTTCGAAAAAGAATCTAATAGATAATTGCCAAACGTATCAATGGCGCTCATAGAAATAGTAGTGCTATTTTTAATCACTTTAATAGTTACGTCACCTACACCATAAAGAGCGTTTAGGGGGTTATTTTCTCCTGCTGTTGCAGGCCAGCCAGGAGGAGCTTTACCTACGGCTTTATCTGGTAACTGAGAATAGGTAGTAGCATATCTTCCCCAGCTTCCAGCATTCGGTGCAGCTTGTAGATAATTATATTCATGACCGTACTGTAAAACATCATCCCAAACAATAAAGTACATACTCCATTGATTATCGCAAGGTACAGGGGTATCCGAAAGACCAAATCCACATTTAATAACAAAATTTTGATCTATTCTTTTTATTTTAAAAGTAGCTTCAAAATCTTTTAAAACAGGAGCTCCGCGAGCAAATAATTTTACACTATCATGAGCATTACAATTATCTTCATCAGGAAGATATGTGTTTCCAGTACCGGCTCTCATAATTCCTTTGTATGTGGGGTGATTGACTATGTCGTGAACGTTTAAAAATTCAACTACTTCAATATCATCATTAAAAACAACCATTGGATTACCTGGAATAATATCAAAATCTTCTGGATTAGGGTCAGAATTTTCCATATACCACGGTACAGGTTCTACGTTAGAAGGCACTCCGTAGGTATCTATAAAATAAGATACAGACATTCCATCGAAAGCGCACGGAGTTCTAGTAGGAGTCGGAGTAAAAGAGGGAGTAACAGTAGGGGTATTAGAGGTTTGCGTTACTGTAGGTGTAGTTGTTGGTGTAATAGTAGCTGTTGGTGTTCTAGTTAGCGTTGGGGTTGGTGTGGGTGTCCTAGTAGCTGTAGGAGTAGCATTAGAAGAAAGCGGTTTGGTTGTAGTTACAGTAACTGTAGGTGTAGCTGTTTTTGTAATTGTAGGGGTAACTGTAGCAGTTTTTGTTAAGGTAGGTGTAGCTGTTTTTGTAATTGTAGGGGTAACTGTAAGAGTAACTGTAGGGGTAGGTACCGGTGCACCAGAACCTCCAGAATTAACTGTAGAATATGTAAAGAAAGACTCATCTAAAGCTTCATTCATAATAATAATATTTAATTATTTTTTTGTTTTTAATTGTTTTTTTTTAAAAAAGTTTTCGCCACCCTTCATCTTCTAATTGCTTCATTTCATCAAAAACTTCACCACCGTTATTAGGTATAACAACTGGTAATGGCGGTAGTCCTTCGATGCCCAGTTTTTCATTTGAATAAATTGATGTAGGGTTGATAAAATATTTAATTCCAAAATCTAAAGATTTTATTTTAAGCGGTTTTCTATTATCATCATAACTTACAATTTCAAAATATTTCTCGACTAATTCATTTTCTAGTATCATTAATCCCCAAATAAGGCTCATCACTCTATCATCCCAGCTGTCAGACCCTTCTTTTGCAGCCCAAGTACCGTTTGGATACCTTACGAAATTTTTTATTTCATTTAAGGTTTTGAGATCTCTTATTTTTAGCGCTTTAACCTCATTCATCCAATAACGCATATTCACAACACCTTTATATTTTGTGTTAGTATGGGCCTGTACACCAATTTTATTAAAACTAACAGGCCCAGATTTTATTCCGTAAGAAACTATATTTTCGTAGCCAAGTGTATTTCGCAGCTGATCTACTACTTGTGCACCACAATTATTTCTTTCTATCAACGCAAGAGGCGATCCCCAGTGCTGTAATATTTCATGCAATTTAGTAGTAAAATTATAAGGACTGATTTGCCTGTCATGATATATTGCTACTTGTTTAATTTCTCTCAAATCTGTAATATCTAGAATTTGTACAACGCTTGCAGCTTCACCGATACCTTCACTTATATCAACCCCCACTACATAAATCTTATCTTTGTCAGGTTCGTCCCACAATAAATATTTTCCCTCGTTAAAGACAAAACGCGGCTCAACACATTCTGTTTTCATTTCTTCAAACAACTTTTCATCTAATGCACTTTCACCTGCCTGTAAAAAGACGTTACCAAATTCCTGATCAAATACCTCTCTACTTCCTAAAGTACGAATGGTTTTTTCTTTCCATACTTCATCACGACCAGGAAATTCCCACCAATCAACTTTTTCTGCATGCCAATCGTTTTTCTTCTCTATAGCTCCTGTATAAAGCTCGTGAAATAAATTACCTGTACCGTTTGGTGTTGAAGCAACAAATATCTTAGACTTTTTAGATGATGATATAATTGGATATACTGAACTCCAAAATTGCTCTACTAAATGATTATCAATAAACGCTAACTCGTCCAAAATAAGAACGTTACAGCTATCGCCCCGTCCCGCATCACTGCTTGTCGTTGAAATACCAATACTAGACCCGTTTCCTAATGACATTGATGTTTTACCGTATTCTACAGTTCCTGGTTTTAAATAATTAGGTAGCTTCTCGTAAGCTAAGCGTACTCTCTTAAAAATATTAATTGCTGTTTGCTCTTTGTTAGCAACTATAAGAATACGCTGATCTTCGAAAAAGCAGGCAATCCATAATGCGTAAATAGTCATTAAAGTCGTTTTACCAATTTGTCGAGAGGCGAGAAGGCATACAAATCTATTATCTCTTAAACTTCTTAAAATTCGTTTTTGATAAGAATGAAGTTTAATTTTCATTTTACCTTCATCTAAATTTGTAATGAAGAAAAAGTTTTCAGCAAAATATAAAATGTTCTTTCTACATCTAGCTATATCTTGTACCCACTCAGGATGCGCTTCGTAGTCGAAGACTGCTTCTGAAGTAGGTAGGTTTTCATTACCTAAATAGTATTTGTTTTCTTGTTTTTTAGGCATATATTAAATAAATACTTAATATGAATAATGTAAGAACGCTACTAAAAATAGGTGAAGTATACGGTAGAGTTTTAGAAGAAGGTAAAAAGTACACTTTTGCACCGAAAGGCACATTCAAGAAAGCTGAAGATAAAAAGCCAGTTGAAGCTAAAGCAGATCCAAAAGCTTTTACTCCAAAAAATTCTGGCCCGGAAGCCGCACAAGGGTTTAAAAAAGATAATTTAATAGATCCAGAGAAATCTAAAGCTGATAATTTCTATGAACCTAAAAAATTCTCACAAAATCTTGAAAAAACCGAAGTTAAAACAATAAATACTTTTATGAGCAAATCTATATTTGACAAACTGTATGAGGACGTAATGTCCGGCCGGCCAGAAGATGTAGAAGCTAGTGACGCCGAAGCCCTTGGTCTTCCTTCCGGCGATGCCGGTGAAGACATTGGTGGTGAAGATGTTTCTTTCACCTTGCCTCGTGACGTTGCTCAAAAGCTTCATGATGTTTTAGTGGCTGCCCTAGGTGAAGAAGAGCCCAGCAGCGAAGAGGGTGTTGGCGCCGAAGGTGAAGGATCTGTTGGAGAAGATGAACAGGTACCTTCCGAGCAAAACGAAGAGAAGAAAAAAGACGCTAAGGAAGAAGAAGAAGAGGAAGAAGACAATCAGGAAGTAGCCAAAGAAGGCACTGAATTGAAAGAGCTTCCCGCTTCAGCCGGTGCTTCACTTCAAAAGAAAGATAATAAGGTTGGCGATACCACCAAGAGTCTAGTTTCAAGTGGCCCTGGCGATGCTAAGGTCACTGATAAAGTTGGTAACGATGGTGAAAAAGGCCATGCCTTAGTAGGTGCTGGTATCAAGGGTGGAGCTCCTACTTCACCAAAAGGTAAGGCTAATGTTGTAAATAGCAAGACAAGCAGAGTAGGTTCTTATCTTGCCGGTCTAAAATAAACTAGTCAAAATAGTAAAAAAGAGCCTAATTTTATATTAGGCTCTTTTTTTTGCTTAAATATCTATATGAACACCTTTAAGGATCATTGGCGTAAATTTAATAAAAAGGGTGAATTTGTTAAAAAACGCCATGAAGGTCTAGGTGCAACCGCTGCATCGCAAAAACGCTTTGTTCCTAAAGCACATCAAACCGAGCAAAGAAATCAAAAAGTACTTGGTCTTTTAAGAAAAAACCACGGTAGAGCTGTTTTAAATAAATACGAACTAAATCAAATAAAGGATGAATTTAAGGTTAAATATTCATCTACAACTCCAAAAAAATTAGGTAATACCGGCATAGTTCTAAGATTCGACCCTTCTGTAGGACACGCGGTATTAGAAAAATAATATGTCAGTAGGGTTTTATACAGGTAGTCCACAACCTAAAATCTATCCATTCTTTTTTGAAGATAATCCATGTTTTAGATATACTTCTAAAGCTAATAATAACTGTGAAAGAAATACATACTCAAATTATTGGAGAGAACAAATTAATTTATATGGTCAGCAAGTAGGATACATTGTTAATAATACATCTACATTAAGTGCTGACATGTTGTATGGCGAGCAGCCTACACAGGTTTATTCGTCTCCGCAAAATATTATAATGGCTATTAATTTAAACGAAAATGCATTAATGTTAAGTAAATTTGGTCTTGTCTCTGATGACGAAGTTACTGCATTTATACACATAAGTGCTTTTTATGATACGTTTGGATTAGGAGCAGAGCCTAAGTCAGGAGACCTTTTTCAACTTACTGAATATGGTAGCGACAGGCCCGGGGGTAGAAATGGGAATATATATGAAATTACTCAAAGATTAGATCAAGATATTGCTCAAATAAACCCTCTCATGGGCCATTATGTTTGGTTGATTAAAGCTAAAAGATTTGAATATTCTTTTGAACCTGGTGTTGTTCCTGAGGCTCAAAATGCTCAGGTCTTTGACGATAAAAAGAACAATACTGTCGATGGTGCTTATAAGCCTTATGATTACAGCGCAGAGACAGAGTCTAAAAAAGTTTTTGATTACTCTAAAACTGATTACAGTGACGTATACGGCGGTTATTATTGAGAAATAGGCTCTTCTTTTACAGTATCGTAGTCAGGAATCTTTTCATTTTTAATTCTAGAAATAAATAAATCTGCATCTCGACAGCTTAAAAACTCCATCTCAACTTTTTGTCTTTGCCTATCAAAAAAAGTATAAACAAATTTATCATTATTTTTTTTAATTGAAATTAGCATGTAAATAGTACCAGGTTTAAATTTTTTAGTACCGAACCCTAGCTTTAAAGCAGGGTTTATGATAAAACTGGTTCCGACGATATAGTGCATAATTGTTGTTTAATGTTTTTAGGTAAATTAAGATTTTCATTCATATTTACTTCTTCAATCATAGATTCAAATCGTTCGGTAATATATTTTTGAAAAGCAAGTGGTTTAACCCAATCGACGTCTTTATTGTGTAGATCTATTTTAAAGAGTTGAGCTTTTTTAGTGACAATATCTAAAGCCTCAATAAGACAAAGCCACCTTGCATACTCTACAACGGTAAGCTTGTGCTGCTTATTCTTCGTTTCTACTGTAATGAATTTTTTTGATGAGTGTAAGGGCATATCCAAGTATTATGTAGGTAAGATTTCTAGCGTCAAGTAAATTATTACCTTTAGATAAAAATGTTAAATTGTTATAAAAAGATTCGAAATTAAGCTTTAACCCATCAAAAAACATTTTTATTGACGAAATTACTTCAGCCCCGTTTTCTATACTATTTTTATTTTTTACAGCACTACATAGTACCTCGGAGAATAAAGAAAGATAGTTTTTTATAATGTGTTTATCTGTAGCAGTATTGACTTTATAAAAGTTAGTGCCGGTTTCAAAATCATGAAGTGTTTGATTATCTAATGTCTTTTTAATTGTTAAAACTATATCATCAATATCTAAAGTACTTACTGTTTCTTTCTTAATGAAAGGGTCGGCTGATACTTCTGATGTTAATTTTTCTATACTTTCAGGAATTTGCATTTTTAAGAGAATTAGATAACGTTTTATTTATTGTTTCTAAATTTGTATCTAATATAGGCTCAGTAACAATAGCTGTCTCAGCAGTTAAATAAACACTAACTGATTTGCCGCACTCATTACATTTATATTTGTTATCAGTATTTAAACGAACCGGTATAATATCTTTTATCTTCTTAAAGCAGGGACACGTCACCTCCACGCTTTGAAATGAAAGTTCTTTAATTCTTTCATTTTCTATTTTTTTGTCGCTTAACAAAACATAAGCTTTTAAAGTAGTAGAAAAAGCGTAATAAAGACCGAACTGTAAAGCAACACCTAGGCCGATTCCTACTAAAATATTAACACCTAAAGCCTGTAAAGACAGTCCAATTAAAATAGATACGGAAATTAGAGTTAGCAACTGGGTAATTAGCTTTTTGAGCATTAATGTATTATAATGAATTATATCTTTTTTGCAACCGGTTTTTTAGTATCATCCATTATAGATTTAACTTCTTTAATAATCGTATTAAGTCTGCCTAAAATAATTTCAACTTGTTTTTTAGCCAACTCATTTTTGTTTATAACAGGATTGTTTAGGGACATTTTAAATAAAGACTGTGAATTTACTGCTCTTAAATATAGCTCTCCTATTTGTTCTACTACACTAGGTAATGGAAACGGTAAAGGTTTTTCTACACGTGTATCGTTAGGGTGTTGATCTACTGTTTTATCAAATAAATCTTTTAAAGTAACTCGTTGAGACGCAAGCTCTCTTGATGCAATTACGGATGTCCAT
>OGWB01000058.1_pt1 | contig 12054 bp, 22 predicted proteins | sample 1575961 | NCBI WGS metagenome assembly OGWB01 (sample SAMN07581556, study PRJEB24739) | freshwater metagenome | place: Singapore | collected 2015-04 | reverse complement strand
TTTTTTTTTTCAAGCAGAAGACGGCATACGAGATTTCGCGGAGTGACTGGAGTTCAGACGTGTGCTCTTCCGATCTGTTTCCCAGTCACGATATAGCCCTCGGTTGCTGTAGACAGGAAGGCTACTTACCAAACGATCTCCGGTAGCATGAACAACTGTGTATTGATAGCCCGGTGGTAGAGTAATCTTATCGGCTGTGTTTTTAGCCACAGCAGCGAAGGATAGTTGAGTAGGCAATGTATAAGGGTCATCATCGCCCGAGGCACAGCCTGCTAATGTAGTGCCAGCTGCTGCGGTAAAAAATGCCGAACCTCCTTTAAGGAATGATCGACGTGTTGGATTAGAGAACATCTCTTTAATAATATCACTAATATGTGGGTTGTTAGATGTATTTTCTGTATTTGTCATTCGCCTTCCTTATGATTACGTTTCAATGTGCATATAGTTATGCTGTCTATAATAATATTTAAACTTCTAGATACTCTAGACAAGATGAAGATTAGATGAAGATTATTCCAATTTTATCTGAGACTTACCTATCTTACAACTTATCCATCCATTATAATATTCACTTGATTCTAACACTCTCCTTTCAAATTGCTCTCTAGCTTCTAAATAATTACAAGTACCTTTATTCATACAAAGATAAAGAATAGTTCTTCTAAAGTTGTATTCGCCCAACTTGGCTACATCTGATTTTAATTCCTCAGATGATGACCAGTATGTTTTCCAATCTGATTCTGTTTTGATTTTTTTTCGTTTACCCTTGACAATTTTTGTCTTAGTAAAGATAAAAAGTTTCTTACCTATGTACTTTCTACCATTAGTAAGATTTTCTATTAGATACACAAAACCATAATAATTTCTAGGATCAGTAAATACTTCGTTTTTATATAACCACATATAAATACCATTCAAATTAGTATTTATAAACGGTCGACCTCCTCCCACACTGCGCCATCATCCACGTCATATCCTCTACCAGGATCATATGGAGGAGCAAAATAATAATCATCCGGATTTGTCATGACATCCTCAGGATCATCCACTGGTTTACTTCTCGGAACAATACCTGCCTTATGAAACAATTCCATCTGAAGTGCTTTTTTATTTCTATGATCTTCAGATTCTTCTCTAGCCATATAGGCAGCTTGTTTTTCAGAGAAAACTTTTTTATGTTCTTCTGTCCATTGTCTGGAATTAGCACAGGTTCTAGAACAAAATTTGCCAGACTTGTTGTGCTCAATTCCACACTTTGGACATTTTTTCATCTAAATTGTGGTCCTACCACCCATCCCACCAATGCATGTCTGGTTCCTTCCGTTACTGGTAACACTTCGTGAAGCGCCCAACTAGGAAAATACAATGCTGTTCCTTTAGTTCTAGGCAAATACATAGGATCTCGACCATGATGGTAAACAAAATCCCCACCTTTATACATTGCAGGATCAGTTAGTTGAACTGAAAAGCTTAGCTTTCTAGTTTGAAACGATTTATACATCATATCAATATGTTTACCGTAATATTGATTAGAATCAGATTTATACTCAGTAAACTGTAGATTTTCAATATACAACAGATCGTATTTGTAAAATTCTTTGTTAATACTCATAATACCATCTGTCAATTTTTGAAAAATCCAAGTAGTATCCTGATCTGTCGGTACCCATCCTATAGTAGAGTCTCTAATGTCCTTATCTACTTTACCATCTTCATCACCGACGACCGCCTCTTGTAAATTTACCTTTCCGCCTAATAGTAATTCCACAATATTATCACATTCTTCTGAAGTAAACAATCCATCAGAAAAACACCAATGTTCATCAGTATGTTGTTGTCTTAACCACCACTGCATAATTTACTCCTCATCCTCATATATATCCTGTTGATCATCATCCATTTCAGAACCGCAAAAAGGACAAAATGTTATGTTATAATAATCCTCATCTAAATCAAAATTTATTTTAAAGACTGCATCACATTCGATACACTCAAAGTGTTGTTTTTTCCCCATTCATTATTCCTTTTCTTAGACTCAGCTTCGAAAACTCTAGTGCGTAAATCGGTAGAGCTAAAATAGTGATCTCTTTTATTGAAGAATAGCTCTATCCCTCTACGCATACAAATTTCCTTGGCAGTAAACTCTTTATCCTTATATTCTTCCCCCAAAATTCTAATGTCTATTGGCAAGGTTAAGAATATATCCTCTAATTCTTTTTCTGTAGAATATACAATTACTTCATCAACAAATTTACAAGCACTTACCTGAATTTGTCTTTCAATGATAGATTGAACAGGTTTGTTTTTTCTGTCCGGTCTATCTAATGTTGGATCCATCTGAATAGCCGCAATCAACCAGTCACACTGTCTTTTCGCCTCTTCGAGCATAACGATATGCCCAGCATGAAATAAATCGAAGGTGGATGCGGTTATTCCTATTCTATTTGCGACAGTTTTCCCATTTTTCATAATTTCTCCACAATAATTTTACATTTTTCAAGAAATTTTATACCATCCTCAGATTTATAATGATTTCTGAAGTATACTTTTTTTATCCCTGCAGTATAAATTAGTTTAGCACACTCAAAACAGGGAGCATGTGTAATATACATAGTACTATCAAGCCCGCTCTCATTTGATCTAGCAAGTTTAGCGATGGCGTTACTTTCTGCATGAATGACTTCAGGTTTTGTTTTAAGATGTGCTGTAGTAAAAGGATACGTAGGACCACCGTGATCAAGAATACAGTCCTCAGTAACTGAAATTTCTTCCTCACAATTATTATCCCATCCCGCAGGTGTTCCATTGTATCCTATACTTATTACTCTATTATCTTTAACAATTATTGCACCAACCTTAAGTCTCCTAGCTTTTGATAATCTCGCATATACTTCTGCTACTTCTAAGTGCGCATGATCAATTGTCATCTTTCACCCTTTCCCATTTTCCTATAGGACATTCTGCATTTTTTAATTGCGTTTTCCATCTAATTACGCAACCACAAACTTCACAAGTTTTAACACCTATTACAGTTTTGTAATGCTCGCATTTTTTACATATTTCCTGTCTTTGAATCGCGTAATTCATATTTATCTCTAAAATCTTTTATTGCGGCTTTGATCGCATCCTCTGCCAATATGGAGCAGTGTATCTTAACGGGTGGTAGCGCAAGTTCTTCTGCAATTTGAGTATTGCGAATAGTGCCGGCTTGCTCGAGACTTTTACCCTTGACCCATTCCGTAACGAGCGAACTAGATGCAATCGCTGAACCACATCCATATGTTTTAAATTTAGCATCCGTAATGATTCCATTTTCGTCTACCTGTATTTGTAGTTTCATTACATCACCGCAAGCAGGTGCGCCAACCATGCCGGTGCCGACTCTTTTAACTTCCTTGGCAAAACTACCTACATTACGAGGATTTTCATAGTGTTCTAATACTTTTGTTGAGTACGACATTTATGCCACCTTCCCCCAAACATCCTTCCAATCACCTGTTAAAGAACCTTTAGCATAATCTGTAACTCTATTCTCAAAGAAATTTGTATGTGTTGGAGCATTAAGCATCTCTTCTACCCAGGGCAAAGGATTCTTTTTAACTTTCATGATTCCTTTAAGGCCCATACTGATAAGACGACGATCAGTAATATAGCGGATATACTGTTTAACGTCACTAGCGTCCAGATCAGCCACGCGTACCATGCCAAATGCCAAATCAATAAACTTATCTTCAAGCTCCACCATTTTAGTCGCAATTGTATAAATATTTCCTTTAAGTTCATCATTCCAAATTTCTCTATTCTCCTCTATATATGTTCTAAAGAGTTTTATCATGGATTCTGCGTGTAATGTTTCATCAGCAATTGACCATGTAACAATTTGTCCCATTCCTTTCATTACACCTCTACGAGGAAAATTAAGTAACATTATAAAACTACTAAACAGTTGCATTCCTTCCGTAAATGCACTAAATGCGGCAATATGTTCAGCTGTAGATTGTTTAGTACTATTCTTCAAGCTAAGATTCAAGATGTAATCATGTTTCTCTCGCATTTCAGCATACTCTAGAAATTCATTATATGTGGTATCTGGCATTCCTAAGGATTCAATTAAATGAGAATATGCTGCAATATGCAATGCTTCACGTGCAGCAAAACCACATAACATCATACGTACTTCTGGTTGAGGGAAGTATGGTAGATAGTTTTTAACATATCCGCCGGCAACATCAATATCTCCCTGAGTAAAGAATCTAAAAATATGTGTTAAAAATTTCTTTTCATCATCGGATAATTTATTTTTCCAATCTTTTACATCTTCAAGCATTGGTACTTCTGTCATAATCCAGTGCATTTGCTCATGTTTTAACCATGCTTCATAGCAAAATGGATATTTAAATGGTTTAAAATATTGACGTTCATCTGTAAGTTTAAGTTGTCTGTGAGTTTTTTTCATTTACACTTTGTCCTAACGTCCTTTAAAATGTTTTGTGTTATTTTATTAATTTCATCTATAGTGTAGGTCATAAGATTAGTGTTTTCCAATTCAGATAACCAATAATCAAAATCGCATAATCTGTAACTCATATATTTTCGATCACCTGGCTTTTTAATAATAGTGAAATGATCTGTATAACTAGTATTAAGCTCACTCGTGCCACCCATAATTACGGTACCAGGCTTGTTAAATGCCCTCGCAATGTGTTGACCGGCACTATCTACGCCAACAAAGTAATCACAGTTAGCAATTACTGCTGCCCATACTCTACAATCAAGATTTCTAATATTCAAAAACTTACTTCTATCTAAAAAAGGTATATCTCTGTCATCAAATAATGCTATATCAAATCCATCACTTCTTATCATGTTTATCATTTGAAGAGTCGCCTCTTTACTCAGCGACCTAACAGTTTGATCTATGATGTCATTATTTTCAAATTTTGCAGTACTGCCAAAAGGTTGAAAACAAATAACTTTCTTACCATTTTGTCTTGCAATATTTTTACCGTTTTTCAATTCAGTACTAGATAAGTAAATTCTTGGCGGGGGCATTTTTTCATTGTCACCATTGATTTCCTCATTAAATGCGTCTGCCATAGATATTTTATCATTAATATAATTTGTATTATAATATGGTTCAGGTTTAACTATTTTAGAATCTTTGATTCTTTCGAATAATCCTTTTGTATTGGAATCAAAAACCTTGGGGGCCAATAAACAGTTACCCCAAAAAATAGGAGTCCAAAAATGTGTTACGATAGTTGTATCTGGATTTTTTGCTACAAATTTTTCAAGTGCCGGTATAGCTGTAATTTGTCTACCCAGGCCACCATCAATTATAAATGTTGTTTTCACGCGTCACCTCTTCTAAATTTTAAATAATTTCGTCATTTTCTTCTGCTAAACCTTTTATTTTTTCATTTTCAACTAGTTTAATTATGTTTTTGGTCAAGTTTAATTCTTTTTCTAACCAAAACATTCTTTCTTGTATCTCGACTAGTTTTTCCTTATAGAACAAAAGCTCTTTTTCTTTTTGTTCTTTTAATACATAAATATCCTTTAGTAAAATTATTTTACTCATACATTACTGTATCTGTATTTCCCAAAAACCACTTAGGATTAGTTTCAACAACATATTTCTTAGTACAAACTTTAAAATCAGGAAATAACATTTCTTTTGGATTACTTGCTGCATCGAAAAATATTGTTCTATTATTCGGTTGTGCGGCATATTGTCCGTTATCAAGTTCTATAAAGTTAAATGATTTGTGGTCTTCTGGCCATTCACTATAACTAGTATCAATTATATTTGGATCTGGATTAGCATTATCAACTGTGAATAAATAGTTACCCTGATACCATTGCTTATCCTTAGCATAGAATTTACAACTAAGATTCCTAAGAAAAATCTTTTGTATTATAGCTAAATCATAACTAAAACAATCCCATATTTGTAAACTATCCAAACTTAAAAATTTATCAACTTGTAAATCTTTTGTTTTAGATACGAAAGCATGTAAAGGTAGTTTGTCATAAAGAGCACCATAGTTGGGTAAATATGCCTCTATTCTAAAGGCCTGGCTTCTTAAACTTTTTATACTAACCCAAATACAAGGCTCATATTCACCCTTTCCTTTTTCAAAATCATACAAAAACTCTTTTCTTATAAAACAATGTACTGGAGGTAGATTAGCAACTAAAAATCCCATTTATTACCCTTGGCATGCCAAACACTCATCACCTTGAGCTAATGCCTTTATATCTATCTCTTCTATAACTTGTCTTTCTATCTTACGTGAAACTTTATCAGCTTTTGAAATTTTTTCAGAGCGACAATAATAAAGTGTCTTAAGCTTAGATTTCCATGCCATAAAATGAACTGCATGAATATATTTAATATTGGAATCTGGTCTAAAAAATAGGTTTACACTCTGTGCTTGGTCTATATACTGTTGACGGTCTGCTGCATGCTGTACGATCCATCTCTGGTCTATTTCCATAGATGTCTTAAAAATACTACGAGTCCAGTCGTCCAAAAAGTCGAGATGCTGAACACTACCATCGTTTGCCATTATACTTGACCATGTTTCATTATAATCTAACTTGGAATCATTATTACATTTTTCTTTTATAATTTTATCAAGCCACTTATTTTTGTTTAGAAAAGCTCCAGATAAAGTATCCTGTCGATAAGCGTTAGCACGATATGGTTCAATGGAAGGACTTGTGTTACCCATGATAATTGACGACGATGCATTTGGTGCTATCGCCATAGTGTGTGAAAATCTATAACCTGTGCCAGTAGCGTCGGGTGCTTCGCCTCTTTCTTTACCCAACTCTATATTTGCACGATCTAATCCTTCGCGAATGTGTTTGAAAATTTGTCTATTCTTACTTACTGCTAAAGCCGACTCAAATGGTACTCCATGACGTTGTAAGTAAGCATGGAAGCCGAGAGCCCCCACACCAATGCTACGCTCCCTAGAAGCAGAAAATTTAGCTCTAGAGATAGAATCAGGAGCATGATCAATAAAGTACTGAAGTACGTTATCAAGCATCTCTGCAATGTCCCGCAAAAAAAACTCATTATCTTTCCATTCATCATAATACTCCAAATTAACTGATGATAAACAACATACAGCGGTACGTTCTTTGTCAGTAGGCAAAATAATTTCAGAACAATTGTGAACCAATATATCATTAGCAAAAAAATTATGATTATCTTGCACTGTTATATCATATACTGCTTCTTTTTGACTGAGTTTCCTAATTTTTATTGCCATATTTTCTTCCTTTATACCAATCATCTCCTGGGTGGTTTTTTGATTGTTTACTCAATTTTAATTTGTCATTACTATACCACGAATTACCAACATTCGCTTTTGATAATGCTTTTTTATGTTCATCGGATCTAATATATTTAAAATTCTCTTTTGTTAAGTTATATTTTTTAATCATAGCTTCTTCGAATCCACCATATTCAGAAAATCTCCAATCTACAAAGTGTAAAGGTATTTTATTAGATTTACGCCACTGATTAAATTTAGCACCACCAATATATGTATTGCCTTCCAAATAATAACCATAGACCATTTCTAATATTTCATCATCTGTTAGCCCACTATAGTTACTATTTTTCTCTGCTGTATTAGCCTTTCTTTGTTTCTCTTTGAACTCGTCAGACCTCTTCGTACCAGTATGGAAAAATACATATTCTCCATTTAATACCTTTGGGTGATCTTTTGATACTCTTCCAATACGTTTACCGGTAGCCGCTTCAATAACAATTAAAGTATTAGTATGCTTTTTTGAAACTTCTATAGCTATTTCTTTTCTAGCAGAAGCATATAATGTTGATATTTTTCTTTTTGATTCTGATATAACTCTTCCCATGTTAACAAGGGCTTGATTCATTTTATAAGAATTTTGTTTATTATCATAACTCATTTTAGCTAATAAGCAATGAGCAATCCAATGTTCCTTTGCTGTTAATAAAACCATATTTGAATCATCATCTGAACCACCCAAACAAGCTGGAATAATATGATGGTTCTCATAATATTGCCCATCAGATTTAGTTCTTCTTAGTGATTTTCTAGTGTTAATTAAATCGTTATATATTTTATGGTAGTTCATTTCGGTTCCTATTTAATTTATAATATTATTTATAAGAACCGAAATTTCGCTACCTACTTTTTAATGACTAATTCATCACTTTCTACTAAATCCTTAGCCATCACATATCCTCTATTTTTAGTATAGATTTTATGCTCAGGGGTGCATCTGATAATTTTACCAGTTACACTATCTTCAATTTCAAGAATCTCAGCATTTTGATTAGTCATCGCTGCAGCAGTAATTTGTTTCCATTCACATTCATTTGTGTCTATGTTATATGACCAAACTAACCATTTATTTGGTTCATATAATTCATTAATAAAATGACCGATTTCTTGAATTGACTCTTCATTAGTAATAATATCTAAAATTCTAATCTTAGTATCACCAGCAACACAAAGGTTCGATTGTCTAATAGACAGACCAAGTTTCTTTTGAAACTCTGGCATTGCTTTGTTGCTAGTAGAAAGAAAATGAATATATGGTTCTCCGGTCTGCATTCTTAATTCTAAAATGCGTTGCCATAATTCCCTTGCCGATATTTTTTCTCTTGTAGCACCGCTATGAGGATCTTTTAACTCAAATGTGTCATCCATTTTGGGATCTAACATACATTTCTCTATTATTTGCATAAAATCATCAGTAATGTTTATTCCGTGATGAAGATTGAGTGCTCGCATATTAGGATCTCCAGTAGGTTTTCTCATGTCGAGAAATAGGAGAATGTCCGGATGATTGATGTCAAGATAAGCAGCATAGCTACCCCTACGAGTACGACCCTGTCTGTATGCGAGAGAAGATGCATCGTAAGTCCGAAGATGAGGCATAACCCCAACAGACTTATCATCAGCGCTACGAATACCAATTCCGATTCCAATTCCACCTCCTAACATAGATAACCAATTTACTTCTGATAATGTGTCAACCAATCCTTCAGCAGAGTCGTCAAGAAACGGCAAAAAGCATGAAATAGGGAGGCCGCGCTTTGAACGACCAAAGGATAAAATTGGCGTGCTATATGAAAGCCAATGCTTACTGGAGTATTCATATAATCGTTGTGCATGTTTTAGATTACTTCCGAAAGCGGCTGATACATATGCAAACCTTTCTTGAGGACTTTTTTCCTCATCTTTCATATAACTTTCTTTTAATCTTTTTATACCTAATTCATCAAACAGTTTATCCCGAGAATAGTCTACCTTTATACCATGTACCGTATCTGTCATTGTACTTCCTTATTTTTATTTTTAGATCACAAACCGAGCCAATTACGTTTCGGTGCTTCAATCTTTACGGTTTCATTTTTACATTTATCTGCTAACGCAACTGCTCCAACTTTCGCCCCACTATCACCACCCTTAGCTATTTCTGTAATAGCTGCCCAACAAGCTGTCTGCGTTACGGTATTGTCTCTACTAATGGATTTACTTGCTTCATAGTATAATTGTTCTTTAGAAGTCGACGCGCACCCGGCTAAAAATAATATAGAAATTAATAAAATACTCAACTTCATTTTTTGCCGCCTTTTTCATATATATTTTTCTGCTCTGTGTACCACTTGTTCCAACCCTCATTTTTCATAGAGCATTCATAATATAATGTATAATTATTAACCACCGCCCTCAATAATTCAGTAATTGCAACTTGATCTCCCTCTATTTGTTTTAGATCAGGACAGGGCAGAGTCAATTCCTTAATTGGTTCAGGAAATTTAGGCTTGGCAGGCATATATCTTTCTATCATAGCACAACTAGAAATGAATATTACTAAAAGAAAAGTAAAAATTAATTTCATTTCTTTTCCCCTTCTTTATTCTTTTCCGTTACTGGCATTGCTGCCTTATTGTGAATGTCAATCATTTCTTTAGGAACAGGGCAATTTTCTATATACTTAATTACTTCCTCGACTCTTACTCTTTCAGGCCCCTGTATCTTTACTTCTTTTAAAACCTCTTTAGTTTGCCATTTTACTATTTCATTAACTATAACTTTATTCTTTTTCTCTGCTAATACTTTTTTCTCAGCAACTTCTTTTTCTAATTGTTGATTTAGTTCTACAGAGTCGGTTTCTATCTTTTTAACTTGTTCCTCTACTTCTTTCAACCTTTGTTTCCATTTAGCTTCATTACTAGAAACTCCCAATGCCCACACACTCATCATTAGTACAAAAAATCCTGTAAACATCAATGGAATTCTATATTGCATTATCAGAGGAACACCACGCATAAATTGTGCGGCAACTATGGCAGTGATACCTAGAAAAAATAACAGAACCCACACCAAATTCGGCATAAATTCTACAAGAAAAAGAATTACGCTCATTTATAACCCCAGTGCTTTTTGTATGTTTGGTGGTTTGAATGTTTCGGGCTTCAATACCTTACCATCCTCTCTTTTAACTAATTTTCCATCAATAATTTTAGAAAAATTAGATTTGGCAATTTCCTCCCAGATTGTCTGCGGATCAATTCCTAAACTATACATTAATCCCTCTATAACCCATATGAGATCAGCACAAGCATCAGCCGTCTCAACGATATCCTGTTTTGAAATCGCATTCATTAACTCTTCATATTCTTCTTTTATTAAATTAGTATACAGCTCTGATTGTTTTATTCTAAAAGGGTAGTATCCTGGATTTTTGATTTCTACATTTTGAGAGCCAGCTCTCATAAAAGTGGCCACATCTAACTTAGTATTCATTTTTTCTCCACTATTTTATCTAAAAAGGGAAAAACTTTGGATATAACTTCTGCACAAGCTTTTGCGATAAACATGTGTTCTAATTGAGTGCCGTTAGCAGATCGTAGTTCACAATAATGAATCCATGATCTAAGAGTGCCATTTATATATAATCTAGACTCGGTTAGTCCTTCAGGCAAAATTGCTCTTGCTTGTTCTTTTGCTATTCCTAAACTTAAGGCTGTAGTATATATTTGTTTTACTAACTTTAGAATTTCATTTTGCGAATCTAGCCACCATCTTGCAAGTTCTTTATGTTCTGGTCTACGGAAATCAAGTTCTGTAGAATTTTGTCTATTGGTGGTGTCCTGCAATCTAGCTTCTCTAGTAATAAAGCTGAGTTCCTTAACTGGATCAGCATATCTCTGGCTGAACTCCTGAAAGCTAAAGCTTCTATGTCTGAGGATTTGTCTTGCAATGTCTCGAGTGGTAGAGATTTCCAGACAGGCACTGACCATTTCGAAGGGACTCCAGTGTTTGTGTTGGATGAGGTATCGAAGTAATCTGTCCGAGGTTTCTGTATTGGATTGATTGTCTGGGTTCGAGACTCTGGCGCAATATGCCACAATATCTTGTATGTCGGGTATAATTTGCCTATCATATTCTTCTAACATTTCCTTGGATGGGTGCGAATAACTAATTAGTTTTACTTTCATATATCCTCGAATACTGTTTCAATTTTTCAAATTTCTGGTTAATAGCTTTTTCTATTGCATCTTCTCTTATAACTCCCTGCTCATGAAGCAAAATAATCATTGCGAGTAAATCACCTATTTCCATTTCCAAATATTCTTGGTTGGTTTTTTGTCTACCCGGTTTGTAATTATCCAAACCAAATCTAAAAATTTTACTAATAGCTTGAGTTACTTCTGAACATTCCTCTTGCAATATCAAAAGTGTTTCGTGTTTTTTATCATCTAACATCTCTTCCACGCTATAAATTTTGCTTTCGCCTCTAGCCCAGCAAATATATTTTTCTTAATGATATTAATTGGATTTTTACCCGACATGACCATGTCATTAATATCTTTTTCGACTAAAGTTTGTGGCCAAATAACTATTCTATAATTATTATCTATAATTCTTTCAATAATTTTACAAACTTCTCTATTACGAGGTTGGTTGTCCACAATTACTACTATTTTATTTTTTTCATACTCCAAAAAATAAAATAGGCGTATCGTGACTGGGAAAC